>Ga0209629_10000025_pt1 | contig 61076 bp, 71 predicted proteins | sample TergutCu122P5_FD_187286 | JGI IMG/M metagenome (GOLD analysis project Ga0209629, IMG submission 187286) | Cubitermes ugandensis P5 segment gut microbial communities from Kakamega Forest, Kenya - Cu122 P5 (SPAdes) (version 2) | ecosystem: Host-associated > Arthropoda: Insects > Digestive system...
CAAGCTTTTTGACGAAAAAACGCGCGAAAGAGAGTTTGGAAATCTTTTGGCGATAAAAGATAATTATCCAAAAATTGTTGTTACAATGGATAAGGTGGAAGGTGCATCGTTTCAAGGAATTAAGCAAATTCCAATTAGAAAATTTTTATTGGAACAAAAATAAAAATCAGTGGATATATTCGATAAAATTGAAATAAAGTTTGAAAATAAAAGAACAATAATATGAATAAAAATTATGCCTATGTAAGTGTCATTAGTACAGACGATTACTTTTTGGGTTTGTGCGCATTATACGATAGTTTAATGAGTACAAAACCGATTTTTCCGTTTTATGCTCTGTTGGGAAAAAATATATCTCAAAAAACTGAAAACCAACTTAAAACGTTGAAAATTAATGTTTTAAGAAATGAAAAGAATATTTTTGAATTACCAGAAACTGTTATTAAACAAAACGCAGATTATCAAGTAGATAGGTGGAATAATACTTTTGAAAAATTATCGGTTTTTGAACTGACACAATTTGAAAAAATCGTGTTTTTGGATTCAGATATGATGATTTTGGATAATATTGACCATTTGTTTGATTTTCCAAATATGTCTGCAACCAACGCCGGACAACTTTTTCCAAATAATGAAAGTTGGACAGAACTTAATTCCGGTATTTTTGTGATAGAACCAAAAATTGGTTATATTGCTGATTTTATGAATGTTATGCCCGATGTTATGAAATCAAAAAAATATTTTGGCGACCAGGATATTTTGCAATTTTATTTTAAAGAATGGAAAAATACGCCTGCTTTAAATTTTGGTGAGCAATACAATATTTTGGTTAATTATTTGTCTTATTACATTGATAATCTTGATTTTAAAATAAATAATTCTAATCGAAATAAAAATATTTTTGTTGTGCATTTTATTGGCTATCCAAAACCCTGGCAATACTCCGATACACTTCCGTTAAGAATTTATAGAGCCGCAAAATTTTATTTTTACAAAATTATCTCAACTAATCAAGCCGAGTTAATAAAATTGAAATACAAAAAAATAATTAGAAAATATAAGCATTGAAAATCAGTGAATTATATTCCTAAAAAAAATTTATCGTAAATCATTAATTGTTATGTTTTTATATTTTTTTGTGTTGAAAGTGAATTCCGAATCTGCGATTGAAATATTACTTTGATAGTTAGTTAAGGTAAGTAGGAGAGTGTTTCCGTTTTTTTCTATTTGCGTGATTGACAATAAATTACCTGTTTTCTTATCTATTTTTACTGTCATATTTTCCAAATCCGCTTTTTTGGTCTTCGGCGTCATTTCGATAACGTAATTTGCAGAATTTGAATTATTTGCAGCAAATTTTATGTCAAAAGTAGCACGATAACTATACAAAACCGCCATCGGATTTGTTTCGGCAAGTTCTTGTGCAGTCGGCTCGGTAATTGTAACTTCCTCATTTTCAGGCGAATAAGCCCACTGCGTTTTGCCATTGAAATACACAGTCATTTCGTTCATATTCATAATGAACTTGTTTGCTTTCATTGTAAAATTGCCTTTGATTGTTTGCCCCTGCTTTGCCGTTTTTTCTTTTACCGTAAGTGTGAAATCGGTACGAATGGCATTTGCCTTTGCCTGCGAAATAAAATTATCAATAATCGATGTTGCATTCTGCGCACTTAAAACATTGCAAATCAACAGAATAGAAATTGTTATTGTTGCTGATATTTTTTTCATTTCAAAAAAATTAAATATTAAAATTTTAATAAAAAAATAAAAAAATCTTCATTCTTAATTCATAATTCTTCATTTATTCACGGCATTTTCTGCAATAACTGTTCCAAATGAAAATTTTACTAAAATATTGATATTTAGGCAATAAACAGATTTTCGTCTTATTATCTTTAAAAAAATCATTCTAAAAATAGTTTTTTTTAAATACCTTTGCATTTTAGAAATAGAAATTTCAAAAAATGAACGTTTATAACGAAATTCTAAAAAAATATTGGGGTTACGATTCGTTTCGCTCAAAACAGGGCGAAATTATTGAAAGTATCGGCAGTCGCCGCGATACTTTGGGTTTGATGCCCACAGGCGGTGGAAAATCGCTTACTTTTCAAGTTCCGGCGATGGCGAAAAACGGCGTTTGTGTGGTAATTACACCGCTTATTGCGCTGATGAACGACCAGGTTGAAAATCTGCACAAACGTGAAATTTCTGCCGCTGCCGTTCATTCGGGCTTGTCGTCCGAACAAATTTTGATAACGCTCGATAATGCGGTTTTGGGTGCGTACAAATTCCTTTACGTGTCGCCCGAAAGGTTGGGGACGGAAATTTTTCAGAAAAAAATTATTCAAACAGAAGTTTGTATGCTTGTGGTTGATGAGGCGCACTGTATTTCTCAATGGGGTTACGATTTTCGTCCGGCATATTTGAAAATTGCGCAGATTCGAAAACTTCTGCCCGAAGTTCCTGTACTTGCGCTAACTGCCACTGCCACGCCAGAAGTTGTCGATGATATTCAAAATAAATTACTTTTTAAAGAAAAAAATGTTTTTTGCGCAAGTTTTGTGCGCGAAAATCTTGCTTACGTTGTGCGGATAACCGAAAATAAAGACGAGCAACTTTTAAAAATTCTGAACAGCGTGAGCGGAAGTTCGGTTGTTTATGTTCGCAGTCGGCTGAAAACCAAAGAATTAGCCGAAATGTTGAATGCGAATGGAATCCGCGCCGAGCATTTTCACGCGGGGCTGGCTACCGAACTTAAAAACGCAATCCAAAAACGCTGGACAAATGACCAAACGCGCGTAATTGTCGCCACAAATGCTTTTGGAATGGGAATCGACAAGCCCGATGTTCGCACGGTTGTTCATATTGATTTGCCCGATTCGCTTGAGGCGTATTTTCAGGAAGCAGGGCGCGCCGGACGTGATGGAAATCGCGCTTTTGCAGTGCTTTTATACAATAATTCCGATTCTGCAAAACTCAAAAAACGTATTTCCGATGCTTTCCCCGAAAAAGAATATGTTTTGAAAGTTTATCAGGCGTTGGGCGATTATTATGAAATCGGTGTCGGTTCGGGTTTGGAACATACTTTTGCCTTCGATTTGGCAGATTTTTGTAAAACATTCGGTTTCAGTCATTTACAGGCGTATAATGCACTCAAACTTTTGCAGCAGGCAGGATATATCGACCTTACAGACGAGCAGGACAGCACTTCGAGCGTGTTTTTTAATGTGAATAAAGACGAACTTTATTCCATAAAACATTCCGAAGAACAGGAAAAACTTATTCACGTCCTATTGCGCTCATACACAGGACTTTTCACAAATCCGGCATATATCAGCGAAGAGACAATCGCAGCGCGTTTGGACTGGACGCGCCAAGATGTTTATGAAAATTTAAAATTGCTTTCGCAGGAAAAAATTATAAATTATATTCCGCGAAAACAAACGCCATTTCTTACATATACACTTGAACGTCAAGATATTAAATATGTTGAACTTGGAAAAGAAATTTATGAAGACCGCCTTGAGCGTTATCAAAAACGAATTGATAAAATTTTGGAATATGCGCAGGACGAAACGATTTGTCGGCTGAAAATTTTGCTTGCATATTTTGGCGAAACCGATGTTGAGAACTGCGGAAAATGCGATATTTGCCTTAAAAATAAAGAACAAACCGTTGCCACAAACGAATTTGATGTTATTCAGAACGAAATAGAAAAAATCCTTCACGTCGAGCCGCAAGGCATTCAATTTATTATAAAAAATGTCGGTAAAAATGAGCGAAAAGTGATGGACGTTGTGCGTTTTCTTATTGATAACGGGAAAATTACCCTCGACAAAGAAACGATGAAACTCAAAATGAAAACCGCTAAATAGAGACGCTGATTGCCATATTTTCTACAAATTTGCGGAAACGCCATTCAAGATTTTCGCGGAACATTTTTTGGCTCAAGACAGTGTTGTAAAATTTTTTTAATTGTGTATTTACAATTAATTTACATTCGTAACTATTTGTATCTAAATGAGTTATAGTAAAAATTCCTTTTGCCTGTTCAATCACTTCTTCACAATCATAAAGAAAATACGAAATTTCCGTAACATCTTGAGTACCTTTTATTTTCTCAATTTTTACTTTGTAACCGACATCTTTGTATTTTTTTCCAAGAAGTTTTACGGAAATATCCATTTTTCCCATAACAATCTGATTTTCAAACAAATGTGATTTTATATTAAATTCAATAAAATCATCGTTTTCGCCCTGCAATTTCACGCCTTTCAAAGCCCAGGGAAAAAGTGCCTTTAAATTTGTTTTATATTGCGTAATAAAATTATTAACTGCCTTATTTACATTATTTTGTGTAGAATTAAAAGAACAAACAACAGTTGTAGTAAAAATTCCTTTTTTATAAACTGTATTGGAATTTGCTTTCTGCGCATTTAAAACAAAAGACAAAATATTGAAAATCAATAGAATATAAATAATTTTTTTTTTCATAATTTTTTTTTATATATTCTCAAAAATTATACCTAAAATTTTAGAATGACAATCTATTTACAAAATTTTAGTGCAGTAATTTGTAGAAAAAAAATAGTAGATATAATTTACAAAAGTAAAATATGCATAAAATAACATTATAAACATAAATATTACAAATATAAAACTCACATTTACAAATTAATTTATCACATTTTACAAAAGATAAATAGACATATTTTATATTTATAAACATCATTATTATATAGTTTATCTAACGTAAAATATACAACTTTAAATAACTAAAAATCAGTATTTTATAGAAAATATTTAAAGTAAATGTTTAATTTATATTTTACAAATATTATAAAAATGGCATAAATCATTGTTTATATACAACTTTTAGAAATTATATTATTATAAATCAGATATTTAAAGTATTTTATTTAAACAAATACTTTAATATCATATATTATTATAAATAATTAATAAACAGATATTTAATCTAATCTTATAAAACACATGCTTTACCTTTGTAATATTTATAAGTGTAACTATGTTTTACTTTAATAAACAATTAATTATAAATATAAAATTTGCATATATAAATATTTTATTTTACCTTTGCAAACTCAATTTTAATACTAAAATTTATGGACGGAATAGACAGAATTCAAAAGGTAATGGACGTTGTAGGTATGAAACAAACGCAGTTTGCGCAGGTAATAAACGTTTCTGGACCGACTTTATCGGTTTTACTAAACCGAACACGCCCAAACCAACAGCCAACTGTTGATATTTATACAAAAATTGTAAACGCTTTCCCCGAAATCAGTTTAGAATGGCTTATTTTGGGCAACGGTTCGATGAGAAAAAATTCAGCGCAATCTGAACAGCCCTTATTGTTTGGCGAACAACAGGAAAATTACACAAAATCAACTAATTACATTACTCAAAAAACGATAGAAAAATTACCTGAAAAACCACAAAATGAAAATTTTGCAGAGCAAACAGAAAAAAAATCGGTTGAAAATTTGACTGATGTAAATTCTCAACCGCGTGAAATTGTAAAAATTATTGAAAAAGAAATTCTTATTTCAAAATCGGTTACAAAAGTAATTGTTTATTTTTCGGATAATACTTTTCAAGAGTTTTTACAGGTGGGAAATTAGGGGTTATTTTTTTCTTAAATAATTTTCCAATATCCTGTTTTGTCTGAACCTGTACGCTCAATTATATTTTCAGTTTTAAGAATATCAATTTGTCTGTATATTGTTCTTTCTGTTACAGATAGCATTTTTGCAATTTCTTTAACTGTAATTGCAGGTATTTGTGTTATTATTTCAATAATTTTATTCTTTACAGTGACATTTACACTGACATTTACACTGACATTTTTGCCGTCAATCATAATGTTAATTTTATCCACAGTGTCATCTTTCGCCTCGACAAATTCAGAAATTTCGCCTTTGGCAAGTTGAATAAGCGCCGTAAGTTTATTTGCCAAAATTACAGAAATATAATCAATAAGCGGTTTTGTTTGTTGCAGAGTGGCGTGAGCACCATCGTAAGGGATTTTTCCTGTCAAATTGTCGCATTCGTGCAGAATTTTAAGGTAATTATTTCTGTCATCGCTGCGAACAACGAGCATCGGATAATTGTGCCGCAAAAGAATGTAATTTACAAGAAGTCGGGCAATTCGTCCGTTGCCGTCTTCAAAAGGATGAATGCGAATGTAGCGGTAATGAAATATTGCAGCAAGTTCTTCTATTTTCAGTTTTCCGCGCTGTTCTTCGTTTCGATACCATTCGACCAAATCGCCCATCAACGAGGGCGTTTCTTCGGGCGAGGCATAATCAAAAATTTCGCCTGTAGGCGTGATGACAGAATTAGGGCGGGTTTTATAAACGCCAACATTTATTTTGTAACGATAATCGCCATCTCTGCTTGTTTTGTAGAAATCACGAACCAAAATAGTTTGATTTAATTCGCGGATAAAATTTTCCGACAGCATTCTATTTCTGTCTTTTGCCGCCGCTTTCATCAATTCCAAACCAACATTGTGGGCTTTCATTTCCTCGTAATCCTGCATACTTGCATTGCCGATAGTATCGCCAAAAAGCAACAGCAATTTGGTTTGCCCGTAGGTAAGCGTATTGCCTTCCAAATGGTTGGAATTGTAGTTAAAATCAATCATAAACTGTTGATTTATATTTCGTTCCAATTTCTCATCGAGAGGTTGCAACGACTGCCATTCTTTGTATAATTGCCGTATTTTATCCATTTTTATTTATAAACAGGGATTTATTTTGTTTTTTTACAAGTCCGCTCGTTAGCGGTTGGCATTTTTTCCTTTTTTATTATTTTTGTTCCAATGGTAAAATTTCGCCAAAATCTTTCCAAACTTTTGCATTCTGATACGCAGAAATTGAGGTCGCTGGAACATAAAGTTTTATTCTTCTTAAATTTAGTCTATCAAATACATTTTCTGAAATTTCTTGTGGTATTTCAGCTAAATTACTGATAGAAATTAGTCCTTGACAATCATAAAAAGCCGCATTATCTATGCTTGACACCTTTTGGGGAATTACAATTGAAGTCAGATTATAGCATCTTAGAAAAGCCGAATGTCCAATTTTTTTGATATTTTCAGACAACACCACTGATTGAAGCGAAGTGCAATACCAAAATGTATTGTTTTCTATACTATCAACAGCATTGGGAATAACTATGTTTTTCAGTGCACTACACCTAAAAAATGCACTGCGCCCAATACTTGCTACATTTTGTGGAATTTCAATTTCCGTAAGTTCTTTGCAAGCCTCAAAAGCACTTCTGCCAATACTTCTAACATGATTAGGAATTACAAACGTTCCTTTTCGTCCGATTGGTACAATCAGCAATGTATCTTGTGCTTTGTTGTACAAGACACCATTTACTGAACTGTACTTCGTATTTGCCGTATCCACATTAATTTCCCTAAAATTGTCGCAATAATAAAAGGCTGAAAAATCAATATTTACAACACTTGCAGGAATAAAAATTTTTTGCAAATTATTACATCTTGCAAATGCTTCCTTTCCTATAACTTGCAAACCATTTGAAAGTTGAATGTTTTTAAGCGAATTACAAGCATTAAACGCTTCTTCTTCTATTTCAATAACATTTTGAGGAATAACTACCGAATCAAGATTATTGCAACCTGCAAACGCACTCCTACATATTACGGTAACTTTTGAGGGAATTGTAATATTGGATATTCCTGTCAGCGCATAAGAGAGAGCTTCAATTCTTGTCAGATTTTCAGGGATGTTGATTGAGGTTAATTTTTTACATTCAGCAAAAGCAGTTCCTTCAATTTGAACAACACTATTAGGAATTTTGAGTGTTGTAAGATTGTCGCAACGGGCAAAAGAAGAATCTTTAATTCGTTTAACTGTGTTTGGAATGGAAACAGAAATAAGTGAATCGCAATCGTAAAAAGTGTTGTCCCCAATACTTGTTATTCCTCGTTTTATGGTTACTTTTTTTACTGATTTAATTGCATTTACCCAACCTTTCGATTTTCCTGTCCAAAAATCGCTATAATTGTTTTTCATTTCGCCTTTCCCTTTAATAATCAAATGGTCGCCCTTTAATATTGCTTTTATACTTGCACTGTCTGGCGTACCAATATACCATTTATAAGTGTTGATTTGTTTTTGAGTACTGCAATTACAAAAAAACAAACATATAAATCCTGTTAAACCGATAAAAATATATTTCTTCATTTTTTTATTTTATTTTTTAAGTTTCGTTGTCAGTGTCCCGATGCGCTGTCCTGCTAACACTTGGAAGGCAACGGCATTTGCTTGTTGTACATTTCATTTCGCTATCTTCTCCTTATTAATTTGTCCTGTTTTATTATCTATATAATAGTAAAAATCTTTGTCAACCCATTTGTCCGAATGATACGACCCATCAGGATATTTTAAATACTCAAAAGTTTTAGGGTTGGCTCCTTCAATTATGTGAAAATGATAAAACACATAATTTTTATCTTTTGCGTGGTATCTATAAACATCACTTTTAATTGCAAGTTCTTCCGACAACAACTGAAATGTTTTTGGGTCAGCTTTTTCAATTATTCTCTTCTCTGTTGGGCTCAACCAATAATAAACATTGTTTTTATCTTTTGTAAAACAAAGAGATACGACTTGAAAAGTCTTAGCATCAACACCCTCTATTTTAGTGCTATAATAATAAACATTATTCTTATCTTTTGAATAATTTTCGCCAAGATATTGAAAAGTTTTTCCATCAGAACCCTCTATTTTTCCGTTAACATCATAACCTCCATTTTTATCTTTCGTGTAATAATAATGTTTATTTTGATTGAGAACTTGAAATGTTTTTCCATCACGCCCTTTTATCAAAAAGCCATTGTTGTCATATACATTCTTATCATCAGCGATAAAACCTTCAAGAAATCTCACTTTCTTTGGATTTGCGTCTGTAAATTTCACTCCTCGTTTGTAAAGATTATTTTTATCTGCTGCACAATACTCATACGGGGAATACTCATCATAATCAAAAACTCGAAAACTTTTTCTATCTGCTCCATTTACTACTTTGTTGAAAAAGAAAACCGTATTTTTATCTGCTGAATAGTATTTTTTTAATATTTTGAAACTATTCACATCTGCACCTTTGATTACAAAACCTCCGATATATATATTAATACCATCAGTTCCATAATCTCCGTAGTTACCTTTTTCCAAAACCAAGAAAGAGTTCGGATTTACATTTGGGATAATTGGACCTTCAAAATCATCATCCCCCATATCAACACAATCTTCTGCACCTTCACAGCAGAAACTTATGTTATAATATACGTTGTTTTTATCTTTTGCATAGCGTGCGGTTTTATGTACTTTAAAAGTTTCAATATCAACATCTTTAAAATACCTATAATCAATACAGTCGTCAGTTGCTGGATATATTCTATCTCCAATTCTTTTATAGTAGTGCTTGTATTCGCCGTCTTTCAATGGTATCCATTCTGTTGTATCATTACTAATTGTGTCTTGTCCGTACACATTGGTAAGAAACAAAAAAACTACTGATAATAATATGACTATTTTATGTTTCATTTATCTATGTCTTATCGTTTGTCAAATTGTCTGTCATTTTTTTTATAGTGTCCGCTCGCTTTCAATTATCGCTGCGCTATCTACCGCTTGCCGCTATTGCCTGATTTGCAGTTATGGCAATCATACTGACGATTTCTTCGGTTGTGCAGCCGCGCGAAAGGTCGTTAATCGGGGCAGCCATTCCCTGTAAAATTGGTCCTACCGCCTCTGCGCCCGAAAACCGCTGTACAAGTTTGTAACCAATATTTCCCGCCTGTAAATCAGGGAAAATCAGCACATTAGCCCGTCCTGCAATCGCGCTGTTCGGCGCTTTGCTTGCCGCCACCGATTGCACAAGTGCCGCATCAACCTGCAATTCGCCGTCAATTTGAATATCCGGCTGCATTTGCTTTGCCAAACGTGTTGCCTCAATCACTTTATCAACAAGTTCGTGCGTTGCGCTGCCCTTGGTGGAAAAACTCAACATCGCAATTCGCGGTTCAAAACCTGCAATAGCGAGAGTTGTAGCGGCTGTACTTACGGCAATTCCAGCCAATTCTTCGGCTGTAGGATTCGGATTAACGGCGCAATCTGCAAAAATGAGCAAACCATCTTCGCCAAGTTGAGTGGCAGGCGTGAACATCAAAATCGCACCTGAAACAACTTTTATTCCCGGCAGCGTTTTAACAATCTGAAAAGCCGGACGCAACACATCGCCTGTAAAATTTTTCGCACCGGCAAGTTCGCCGTCGGCATCGCCATTTTTTATTAGCAGACAACCGAGATACAGCGGGTCTTTTGCCTGCATTTGCGCCTGTTCGAGCGTCATTCCTTTGCTTTTACGCAGTTCGTACAGCAAATTGGCGTAAATCGGCATTTTAGGATTGGTCGCAGGGTCAATAATTTCTGCTTTGGAAATATTAGACAAATTATTCGCTGCTGCAAGTTGCTCAATTTCAGCACTATTGCCAATTAAAATAATTTTTGCCAGCCCTTGCTCAATAGCAATATCGGCGGCTTTAAGAGTACGGATTTCCGTTCCTTCGGGCAAAACAATGCGTTGTGGTGCCTGTTTTGCTCTGTTTTTGATTTCTTCTAAAAGTTTCATATTTTTTTTATTTCAAGATTTCAAATTCCAAGATTTCAAAATTAAAAATTATTAAACTAAATTCTTTGTTGTCAATGCGCATCTTGTACTGCAATCTAATATGTTCATAATTTTTAAAAATTTTATAGCGTGCTTTTTGTTTTTCTTTGTAAACTTTGTGGTAAAATAATTTTTTAACTACATAGAACTCAAAGTTTTACACAAGGTTCACAAAGTTTTTTTTTGCAAAAATACAAAATAATCTTGTATTTTGAAATTTGGAATTTGGAATTTTGAAATCAATACTACCACTGAGGAATTACAGTTTTATTTATCTGATTGAAAATCAAATATTTGACGAGCGGTAGAGTGGGGGAGTGGTGTGTTTTTTTCTTCGTTTTGAAATTTTAATGCGTACTTAAAATCAAATTTCGGATTTAATTCTGTTTTCAGTTGATTTTCAGTATTTTGCAGGTTAAATTGAGTTTCGGGCAAAGATATTCTATATTTCAAAGTGTCAGAAAAAACAGTATTTTGGGCAATAAATTCTTGCGAATACATATTAATAGAAACAAATAATATTACTTCGATTAAATAATATTTCATTTTGTTAATAATTTGATTTTGAAATAATTAGAAATCATCAAAAAAATTATTTAGCAAAGATAAATATTTATTTTACAATAAAAAATAAAAAAAATGAAAAGTTATTCTTTTAAGTTTTATTATTTTTGCAGAAAAATTTTTCAGCAATAATGACAACTCTCAATCTGCCTTCATATAATTTTACTGTAAAAAAAGTTAATTCCAAACTGCAAATATTTGATAATCAGCGCAAAAAATATGTCGCATTAACGCCCGAAGAGTGGGTAAGGCAAAATTTTGTACGTTTTTTAATCGAAGAAAAAAACTTTCCACCGGCGCGGATTGCAGTAGAGTTTGCACTGAAAATCAATGACTTGGAACGGCGGTGCGATGCGGTCGTGTTTGATAAAATGCGAAAACCGCAAATAATTATAGAAGTAAAATCGCCGCAAATTGCTCTAAATCAAGCAGTTTTCGACCAGATTGCAGTTTATAATTCGCGACTTAAAGTTGATTATTTTATGGTAAGTAACGGATTGCAGCATTATTGCTGCCGTGTGGATACGGAAAATTTGCGTTACGAATTTTTATCAGAAATTCCTGATTATCAGTTTTTTATGTAAAATTGTGTCCGCACTGTCCGCCTCTGAATTTTTCGCAGTAAAGCGCAAATGCCTCTTTGATAATTTGCAACGCAACTTCCTTTCCCAAAAAATCGTCAACAACGGTTTCCTTTTCTTCCAATTTTTTGTAATCCTCAAAAAAACTTTGAACTTCCTGAATAATATGCGTTGGAAGTTCAGAAATGTCGTCATAATGATTTACAGACGGGTCGCCATTTGCCACAGCGACAATTTTATCGTCCGCCTCGCCGTTGTCGCGCATTCGCATCACACCAATAACCTTCGCCTCAACAATGCACAGCGGCACAACTTCAATCTGCGAAAGTATTAAAATATCGAGCGGGTCTTTGTCGGCGCAATAAGTTTGCGGAATAAAGCCGTAATTTGCTGGATAATAGACAGATGAATATAAAACGCGGTCAAGGCGAATAAGCCCATTTTCTTTGTCAAGTTCGTACTTCGCACGAGTACCGCGCGGAATTTCAATAATTCCATTTACATATTCAGGGATATGTTTGCCGGGCGAAACGTGGTGCCACGGATTAAAAATATTTGCCATAATTCTATATAAAATTTTTGCAAAAGTAGTATTTTTTTTCTTTTTTTGCAAATTTTATTTATTTATTTTTTTGCTTTTATAAATTAAATATTTTTCAATTTATAATCATTTGTCGATTTTTTTATTATAAAATAATTTTATTTACTCTAAAAATTTAAAATATTAATTATAAAAAAACTTTTGGTAAAAAAAATATTAATAATTTGTTTTTAAGAAAAAAAAGTTTTATTTTTACAATCAAATATTTTTTGATATAAAAAGAATAATTTTTGAACTTAAAATATTGAAAATTAATGAATTAAATTCTAATATTAATATAAAAAATTCACAAATATGGCAAAATTAAAAGGTGCGGTAACCGTAGATACCGAACGTTGCAAAGGGTGCGACCTTTGCGTAGTTGCTTGTCCGTCAGGCGTTTTGGCGTTGTCCAAAGATGCAAACTCGAAGGGCTATAATTTCAGTAATCCGGCAAATGCAGACGAATGTACCGGCTGCGCTGCCTGTGCGTTTGTTTGTCCAGATGCCTGCATAACGGTTTACAGAGTGAAAGTGGAAGTGGCGGCGTAAGGAAAATTTACAATTTTTCGATTTACCATTTACCATTTATATAAAATGGTTTTTGTGGAATTGTATTGAAAATTAAAGTAATAACGTTATGACACCACGCACATTTACAAACAAAAATTTAGTAAAAGATGCCCCATCTGTTTTTGAAAAAATCAAAAAAACAGACGAAAACGGTAACGAATACTGGAGTGCGCGAGAACTCGCGAAAGTACTTGAGTATAAGGATTATAGAAATTTTTTGTCGGTAGTCGAAAAAGCAAAGGAATCCTGCAAAAACGCCCTACAGATACCTCTCGATCATTTCGTTGAACTCAACGAAATGATACCGCTTGCAAAAGGTGCTGAACGTCAAGTAGATAATATTAAATTATCGCGTTATGCGTGTTATTTGATTGTGCAAAACGGCGACCCGTCGAAAGAAGTTATTGCGCTGGGGCAGACCTATTTTGCGTTGCAAACGCGATTACAGGAAATTACACAAATGCAGGAATACAACGCACTGACTTCGGAAAACGAAAAGCGAATGTTTTTGCGAAATGAACTGCGCAGCCACAACGTGAAACTTGCGGATGCGGCGCACAATGCAGGCGTTATTGATGCGATAGATTATGCAATTTTTCAGAATTTTGGATATAAAGGATTGTACGGCGGACTTGATGCAAAAGGCATTCACAGGCAAAAAGGTTTAAAGAAAAGCCAGAATATACTCGACCATATGGGCAGTACCGAGTTGGCGGCTAATCTTTTTCGAGCCACGCAAACCGAAGAAAAACTTCGTCGCGAAAACATAAAAGGCAAAACCAAAGCAAATGAAACGCATTACAATGTGGGCAGAAAAGTACGCCAAACTATTGAAGAACTTGGCGGTGTTATGCCAGAAAAATTGCCTACTGCCAAAAGTATCAAGAAATTAAAGAATAAAAAGACATTAGAATTAAAATAAATAATAACAAAAAAATAAATCTTAATATATGGAAAATAAAGAAGAAGTAAGATTAATGAAGGGCAATGAGGCGATTGCTGAAGCCGCAATTCGTTGTGGGTGCGACGGCTATTTCGGTTATCCGATTACGCCTCAGTCCGAAATAATGGAAACCCTGATGGACCTTGAGCCGTGGAACACGACTGGAATGGTGGTTCTGCAAGCCGAAAGCGAAGTTGCTGCTATAAATATGGTTTATGGCGGTGCGGGCTGTGGCAAGCGCGTAATGACTTCCTCGTCGTCGCCCGGAATAAGTTTGAAACAGGAAGGCATTTCGTATATCGCGGCGGCAGAACTGCCCTGCGTTATTGTAAATGTAATGCGCGGCGGACCCGGACTTGGAACTATTCAGCCCTCGCAGGCAGATTATTTTCAGTCGGTTAAGGGCGGCGGACACGGCGATTATCGTATGATTTGTCTTGCGCCCGCGTCGGTGCAGGAAATGGCTGATTTAGTGGCTTTGGCGTTCGATTTGGCATTCAAATATCGAAATCCTGCCTTGATTTTGGCTGACGGCGTGATTGGACAAATGATGGAAAAAGTGGTTTTACCGCCGCAAAAACCTCGATTTACAGAGGAAGAAATTATCAAACTTTGTCCTTGGGCTACGCTCGGAAAACCTGAAAATCGCAATCAAAATGTGATTACTTCGCTTTGTATGGACCCGTACGAAATGGAAAAAATTAACGAACATTTACAGCAAAAGTATCGTCTAATTGAGGAAAATGAAGTACGATTTGAAGAAACAAACTGCGAAGATGCGGACTTTGTGATAATTGCCTTTGGCTCTGTTGCGCGGATAAGTCATAAAGCGATGGAAATGGCTCGCAAGCAGGGAATTAAAGTTGGCTTGCTGCGTCCGATTACACTTTTCCCGTTTCCAACGAAAGAAATTGAACGTTTGGCGCAAAAAGTTAAGGGCTTTTTGACTGTTGAAATGAGTGCAGGGCAAATGGTTGAAGATGTTCGCCTTGCGGTTAATGGAAAAGTTCCGGTGGAATTTTACGGACGGCTTGGCGGCGTTGTTCCTTCGCCCGATGAGGTTGTAGAGGCACTTATTTCAAAATTAAAAGCAAAAAATTAAAAATTTTTATGACAAATTTTCCGAAAAATCTGACAAATGCTGTTGGTAAAATATAAATTCGGCAGTTATCAACTGCCGAATTGTAAGAAAATTATTATAAATAATTTATAAAAAAAATAAAAAAATTATATGGACATAAAAGAAATAAAAAAACCTGAAAATCTGGTTTATTTAAGACCAAAATCAATGTTAAGCACACCGATGCATTATTGTCCGGGCTGTTCGCACGGCGTTGTGCATAAACTTATTGCCGAATTAATCGATGAAATGGGCATTCAGGACAAAACTATCGGTATTGCGCCGGTTGGTTGCGCTGTGTTTGCGTACAATTACATTGATATTGACTGGCAGCAAGCCGCTCACGGACGTGCGCCTGCGCTGGCATCTGCAGTAAAACGCCTTTTGCCCGACCGTTACGTTTTCACTTATCAGGGCGACGGCGACCTTGCCGCTATCGGCACTGCCGAAACAATTCACGCTGCCAATCGCGGCGAAAATATTACCATTATTTTTATTAATAATGGAATCTACGGAATGACCGGCGGGCAAATGGCACCTACGACGCTCGAAGGAATGGTTACGGCAACATCGCCGCACGGCAGACGTGCTGATATTAACGGTTATCCGTTGAATATCACCAAATTACTTGCCGAACTTGATGGCACCTGTTACGTTACGCGGCAGTCAGTACATACCGTTGCTGCGGTACGTAAAACGAAAAAAGCAATTCAAAAGGGCTTTGAAAATTCGATACAGAACAAAGGGACTTCGGTAATTGAAATCGTAAGTACTTGCAGTTCAGGTTGGAAACTCACGCCCGACAAGTCGAATAAGTGGATGGTAGATAATATGTTTCCGGTTTATCCTCTGGGCGACCTGAAGAATGTAGAATGAAGAATTAAGAATGAAGAATTAATTTTTTTTATGAAAATAAATAGAGAAAATTCAGTTTTGCATATTAAAAGTTATAAATTCGCCGTTCGAATAGTAAATTTATCATTATATATTCAAAAAGAAAAAAAGGAATATATACTTAATAAACAGATAATTAGATGTGGAACTGCTATTGGCGCATTAGTACGGGAATCGGAATTTGCACAAAGCAATGCAGATTTTGTCAGTAAATTAAGTATTGCATTGAAAGAGGCAAACGAAACGGATTATTGGTTAGCCATTTTGAAAGATACAGAATTTATTGACGAAAAATCCTATAACAGTTTGACAGCCGATTGTGATGAATTAATCGCACTTTTGGTTTCGTCGATAAAAACAGCAAAAAATAATAATAATCGAATGAAAAATGAGATAAAGTAAAATTCTTTATTCTACATTCTTCATTCTAAATTTAAAATTGTATGACAGAAGAAATAATAATAGCAGGATTTGGGGGACAAGGGGTTCTCTCAATGGGAAAAATTTTAGCGTATTCGGGATTAATGCAGGGGCAGGAAGTTTCGTGGCTGCCTGCTTACGGACCCGAACAGCGCGGCGGAACGGCAAATGTAACCGTTATTTTGAGTGATGAAAAAATTTCGTCGCCCGTGCTGCGAATGTACGACACGGCGATTGTGCTGAATCAGCCATCACTCGACAAGTTCGAGAGCAAGGTAAAACCCGGCGGAACGCTGATTTTCGACAGCAACGGTTTTACGCGCTTTCCGCAGCGAAAAGACATCAGCGTTTATCAAATTGATGCCACAGAGTACGCATCGGCAAACAACGAGCAGAAAACGATGAATATGATTATTCTCGGCGGACTGCTGAAAATTCGCCCGATAGTGAAAATCGAAAATGTACTCAAAGGGCTGAAAAAATCGCTGCCCGAACGCCATCATCATCTTATTCCGCTTAACGAAAAAGCGATACAGACAGGCGGCGAGTTGATTAAAAAGTTAAATTAACTCAAAAAAAACAGACGCAATGTACAAGGCATTGTGTCTGTTTTTTTTTATGTTTTAACTGCAATGAACACCAACAAACAAATACGCGCTTATGCGTTGGCGATGCTATACGAAAAATAATTTGTTATATACCAAAAAATGTACTAAAACAACACTTTTTCTTTCCAAAAATGTATTCTTAACACACAAAATGGAACGAAATGTTTTTCTGAAATTTTTTTTACTTCCGACATATTTTGGCGGTAAGCGATTGTAATTTCGCAGAAAAAAATAAAAAAAATGGATATCTTAAAATTAAAAGAAGATAATTTTGACAGCCACGATTCAAAAATATATTTTCCTGTTGAAGGATTTTACGGCGGTTTTTCTTACGAATTGTCATTCACACCCGACGACAAACTGAAACTGACGGTCGAAAGTTGGCGCCGCATCGAAGACGGCAGCGGACAGCGACACGAAATCACCGAAAACGGCTGCGTTTTAGTCGAAGAAGGTTTTGTGTAAATAATTGTAGGGGCAGCCCTCGCGGTTGCCCACTAAAAACAATTTTTTATATTAATTTTGCAGAAAATAATTTTAATTTTAAAAATAATAAGAAATATGGAAAATTTAATAATTTTTGAGAAAAGAAATTGCGGAAATTTTAAGCAATTTGTAGAGTTTTGGTCAAAATTTTATTCAGACAACGACAATCTATATGATGCTGTCATCAACAAAGCACAATTTGATGAAAATGACATCATTAATTTGTTTATTTGGAAAAACGGTTACGGTAAATTGAGTGTAAGAAAAGAAAATTCACTGCAACAAAAAGTAATAAACAAACTTGATATTGTAAATTCACTTAAGAAACAATTCGACAGAGATTGTTTTGAAAACGAATTTGGAAAAATGTCTTTTGTTTGGAAAATATTTTTAATGCACATAATTCAACCGGATGAATTTCCAATTTATGACCAAAATGTACATAGGGCACATAATTATATTTTTGGTGAGAAATGGGAAAAAATTTCCGAGTTAATGCCTGAAAAAAATAAAAAAGAATTTTATGATAACGTATATCTGCCTTATATACAAAAACAAGATAAAACATTGAAAATTAGAGATATAGACAGAGCATTATTTATTTTTGGTCGCTCGCTAAAAAAGAATAGTTTTAAAATTGATATAACGTTTTGAATTAGTGTAAATTAGATAATTAACCTCATTCAATAATTCGGCTTGTAAAGCCATATTTGAATAACCGCAGGCGATGTTGCCTGCGGAAAACGAAATAACGCAAAACTTCTAAACATAAAGAACTTTTATAAAAATGACAAAAAAAAGAAACAATTTCACTTTGATAGGAACAGAAAACTTGCAGGTGTTAGGTTCAGTAAAGCAGAATCGGTCATTAGAAGAATGGAAGGAACAAGTGCAGGAACAATCTAAACATTCGAGAAAATCAACGAAAACAAGCATTATCGAAGGCATTTTTTTCGGGCAGGCGATAGGCGATGCGCTGGGGCTTGGAACAGAATTTATGTCGAAAAAGCAAGTGGCGGCTTATTACCCCGATGGCTATAAATTTTACAATCAAATGGTGCAAGACCATTTTAGAAGCCGCTTTGAAGCGGGCAACTGGACAGACGACACCGACCAATTTTTGTGCATTGTCGATTCTATTTTAGCCGCAGGTGGCGTTGATGCCGTTGCTTTTGCCAAAGAACTGCGCCGCTGGTTCGCCACCAACCCGCAGGACATCGGTACAAATGTTTTTCGCGTTGTGAGCCGCCGTGATTTCGAGCAGTTTCCGTTTCGCGCTTCGCAAGCGGTTTGGGAAGAGTCGGGTAGGGAAGCCGCCGCCAATGGCGCGTTGATGCGCACTACCATTCTCGGCGCGTGGCAATTTTGGGACGCCGACGCCGTTCGGCAAAATACCGAAACTATCGCCAAAGTTACACATTGGGACCCGCGTTGCATCGGCTCGTGCGTTATTGTTACTTCAATTATTTCGACGCTTTTGCGTGAAGGCGAGCCATTGTCGCTAAATAAAATTTTAAAAATTGCAAATCGTTACGACGAGCGGATTGCGCCTTTCGTTATCGCCGCGAATGACGGCAACATTGAAAAATTGAAGTTAGACGAACCCAATTCCATTGGTTATACTTTAAAAACGCTTTCGGCGGCTTTGTGGGCGTATTTCAACGTTCCTGCAAAACATTTTGAAAAAGGAATTTTGGCGATTATCAACCAAGGCGGCGATGCCGACACCAACGCTGCCGTTGCGGGAAGTTTGCTTGGCGCAAAATTCGGCTGCCACCGCATTCCCGAAAAACTTATCGAAGGACTGAATGAAAAAGCCCTGCTTGCAGAAAAATGCAATGCTTTTATCAAAAAAATGGAAGAAAATCAAAAAGATTGCCTGACAAAAGATTATTTGAATTAATTTTGTGAAATAATTTTATTTTTTAAAAAAATAAGAATATGAATATTTTTAAAGCATTATCAGAGGGAAACGGTAGAATATCCGAAACGAATATAACTTCGTTTATGAGTTATCTGCTTGACAGCACGAAAGAATTGAACGATTCGTTTTTTGTATTGTTTGCCCGGTTGGCGGATTTAGAAATTACAAATAATAAAATTTGTGATTTGCTGAATATCAATCATAAAAAATCTATCAGAGAACAAATTTTGTATTTTAAGGATAATTATATGGTTTCTTCCGAACCAGAATATCAGATTCAAGATGAAGATGGAACAAAACAAATTCCGGATATACTTTTGACGATAAGTTCAAAATCCACAGACGAAATCATTACATTTCTAATTATTGAAAATAAGATTAGTAAAAATGCTATAAAAAAGGGACAACTTGAAAAGCAGGTTGATTATTTCAAAAAAAATTTTGAGGATAGTAAAAACAAACCTGTCTATTCTGTTTTAATAACCCCTGATGAAGATGTTTTTGGGGAACTTTATAATGCCGCCAAAGAAAAGCACGCCAATACAATTTGGTTGAAATGGATAAATCACAAAGAAAGAGAAAAATCCATAGAAGCCAAATTGCGAGAACTCATTAAATATGAGCATTTTGCAGAAATTGAGCCAATAGACCCTAATAGTCAATTCATTATAAAATCCTTTGTTGATTATATTGCAACTATTTTCACTGAAAAAGAGCGCGGGAAAATGAATTTCAGTTATAATGGATTTGACGTTGTCAGCGAAGCAAAGGTAATAATTGAAAATGAAACATATTTAATAAAAAGATTTTCTAATAATATGATTCGGCTTTTTGATGAAAACGAAAACTTATTAAATGTTAATGTTAAGTCAATTTTGAGGGAAATAAACAACAAATATAAACTTGGAATTGACCTCAAACATTCAAACGGTGAATTTAAAAACACGCAAGTTCTCGGAAAAGAAATTATTGCAAAATTATTTCCGCCAACTAAATAAAATGGCAATTGAAAAATAAAATGAAACCAAAGAAAAATAAGGAAAATTCAATGACAGACGAAGAAAAATGGCAAAAAATCGACAAGCAGATAGAACTATCGGAAGAATCGTTGTGGCAAGCGCGAAATTACCGAAAATTTCATCCTTACACTGACGACGAAATCGAAACATTAATCAAAGAAGCGGAAAAAGCGCGAAAGTGAAAAACGGAAAAATTGAACGCTGAAGCAAAAAAAAATTGAAAACAAAAAAAACAATAACATCATATCAAAAAAAATTATACTTTTGCAAAAAATTTTTTTAAAACAATAAATATTAATCTCTAAAATTTTATCATTGGCACAACAGGTGCGGTAATTACCGGCAATCAACTTTTTGTTACCGCAGCAGGCACAGCAGTAATCACTGCCACCGTCATCAACGGCGCCTCAATGGGCAACAACTACACAAAAAGTTTCTTCATCAACGCCACCACCACCGCCGTCGACGACGTGCAGGCAGACAATCTGAAAATCTACGTTGTCAATGGAGAATTGAGAATTGATAATGCAGAATTAAGAATTAAAAATGTAGATATTGTCGATTTGTCAGGTCGTATTGTAGGGGCAGGGCTTGCCCCTGCCCAAAATGGCGGGCAATCATCAGGGCAATCGCAAGGGCAATCGCAAGGGCAATCGCAAGGGCAATCATCAGGGCAACCGCAAGGGTTGCCCCTACAAATCAACGTAACTGATTTGGCGTCAGGTGTTTATCTGCTAAAAATCCAAGCTGATAAAGGAATGGTAACGAAAAAATTTATAAAGGAATAATCGTTATCTTTGCTTTCGCAAACGCTCGAAAGTCGCACGCAGCAATGCGAGGAACTTTCCGAAGAATCGGAAACCCTGCCGCAGCAGTGCAGGACACTTTCCGAAAGGTCGGAAACCCTGCCGCAGCAGTTCGGGACACTTTCCGAAAGGTCGGAAACCTTGCCGCAGTAGTGCAGGCGACTTTCCGAAAGGTCGGAAACAATGAAACAAAAAAACGCCAGCAGGCAACGAGCGGTTGAATGACGTTTTCTTTTACTTATGATTTTAGCGGCGGTGAAATTGAAAATATATCTCGCAAATTTACCGTTGAAAATATTCTATTTGGGAATAATTTAACAATTTCCGATTTACATCGTTTTTGTAAAACAGAAAAACTGAATAATAATCAACGACAACGTATAGGATTTTTGTAATATTTTTTAACAATTTTTATGTTCAAAGACACAGACGGAAATTATAAACTGAAAATCGCGTTCGACTACGACGATACTTTAACCGAAGAATCGCTGTTTGCGCTGGCGCGGCGGCTAATTCGCAAAGGACACGACGTTTGGATTATCACTTCACGCACTTCTTATAAACAATATTTAACATATACTAGAATTTTCGGCATTGAGTCGCAAGCGGGCGTATTGCAGCACGCCGATTTGCTCGAAACGGCGCATAAATTAGGAATTGAAGAAAATAAAATCATTTTCACAGACGGCGAAGACAAAACCGAATTTTTTCAAAAAAATAATTTTGATTTACTTTTCGACGATTACGAAATCTTTTGTAATCCGATTTGCGAAGCGGGTGGGATGGCGGTGAATGTGTAAATTGAAAATGTAGGATTTTTTTTGCTATACATAATATAAATTATAAGAATAATATATTTCGTATTTTTGCAGCGATTAATTTAATTAGTCGCTTTTTTTATGTGTGGAATTTTTGGGGAAATTTTTTGCAAAAATAATAATAATCATTTAATAAATATCTAAACTTTATAAAAATTATAATTTTATGGAACGAATATCAATAAAAAATCATTTTGATAATATGCCAAAATGTTTTTACCCAACAGTAAGAAAGCAAATTTATCAAAAAATGAAAATAACTAATCAGACATTTTATAATTGGGTAAATGGCAAAACAAATCCTACTGTTCGCGATTATGAAAGTTTATGCACAATTATTTATAGTGTGTGTGGTTATGATAACGTTTTATTTAAACAATGAGTAGAACCAACGGCATATTGCTCAATCTCAATGATAAGGAAAAGCGTTACCTTGATAATTTTTGTAACAGGTATAAAATACTTAACCGTGCAAAGTTTATCAGGGAATTGCTTTTTGTCGTTATTATTGAAAAAACAGAGAGCGATAGCCCTAAATTATTTTAAAAATATGAATGAAAATTTTTGCAAATTAAGTAAAAGAATTCAAGATAGAATTATTACAGGTAAACGATTGTATAAAAGAGATTTATTTCTCTCAATCAAACGTGAAGATGTGCATAATTTTATGTATCTATATCCCGAAATTTTTACAAGAAAAGAACTTGTAGAAAAGTTTAATAATTTATTTAATACCAATATTTTATAAGTATGGAAACAAAAGAACAGGCAGCGCAAAAGTACGCTGAAATGAGCACTTTAAATCCGGGTGCTGACAGAACAAAGCGCAGTAATGCGTTTTTGGCAGGTGTTGAATGGGCGCAAAGATGGATAGCACCCGAAACGGAACTGCCACCCGCAGAAAAGGTTCTGGCAAAAGACAACAACGGCGACACTTATACAATAGACTGGCGCGGAAAATCACCCGAACATATAAAAAATGCCGTACATTATTGGCATATAATACTTTGGCGATCTATTGAAAAATGATATATTTACCGCGCGGCTGGCGCAAATATATTAGTAAAGAAATGAAAATAAGCGGTCGAACTGCTTATAACATAGTTTTTGCGGGTAAATACCACCCGCGATATAATGAATTAATGTATTTATTAAAACAAAAATTTAATTACAATGAAATTTAATCTTAACTCCGAATTAAGAAACGACCTTAAAATGATTGCTTGCCGCGAAAAACACGGCTTGCGCGGGTACGGAATATATATTAATATTATTGCTTTGATGTATGAACAGGAAAATAATACATTACCGCTTGATTTTCATTTGCTTGCTTTGGAAATGCGCGAAGATGAAAAGGTTGTTCAATCGGTAATTATGGACTTTAAATTATTTCGTATTGTTCTGTCAAAAAATGAGTTTTTTTCAGTAGAGGTAGGCAAAGAATTAGACCGTAAAAAAGAAATAAGCGATAAACGAAAAACAAATGTCAATAAACGCTGGGAAAAAGAAAAAAAGCATTACCCCCCCACTCTACCTGTCCGTACTAACGAACGGGCACAAGTACCGGAACTGCAAGCCGAAAAGTCCGAACAGACAGCCGAACCCGCGCCGATGGCGATGCAAGAGCCGGCAAAAGAAATGCCAAAGTTAAGCCATGAAGAGGCGAAAATGATTGTAGCCGAAGCGTTATCAAGTCCGCCGCTTAATGATTTTTCAAAAATAGAATTAGAGCAAATAGATAGTATTTGTTATTATTTTTATGGTTTAAAATGTATCTACAATGCAGCCGAAGAAACTATGCGCTTTTGGAATTATTGGGCTGCGAGTAATTGGCAGCAAAAAAACGGAAAGTTTATTACGGATAAATTAGCCGCTGCAAAGGCGTGGAAAATTAACGAACCGCGAACAATACCTAAAATTGCGGTTAATTTTGCGCACGCCTTATTATCGGTAGCGATGAACTTGAAAATACCATATATTCAATTTGTAAGTCAAATTTATGATATAGAAGTAACCACAGGAAAAATTATACTTACAGCCAGCCCAAAAATAATAAAAATAATTGAAGATAATCTTGAACCTATAGCATCGGAAATGTCTATGACTTATAAAGGTAAAAGATTAGAATATAAAGTAAAGCCGCAGGAAGCTGACGAAGCGTTAGTCATATTGGGAAAACCAAATCCTAAAACGGATAATCCTCCGGATTAAATTCGGGTGCATATTCAAAATTATATTCTTGTTCTGTCATTTCCGGCTGCAGTTCAGACGTGCCATCATCGGAATAAAATAAACCGCGTGCGTAATCCTGCAAAGTTGCTATTGCACGATCGCGGGTGGTAAAGTCCTTTACAGCATCGGCTACACCTTTACGAATTTCGTCGGAACGCATATTGCCGCCGGTATTTTCTGCAATATTTTCGGCAAAAGCATCGAGCGTTATACCTTTGTCGTTATCAATCATATATTTAACAGCATTATACTGTTTTTTATTGAAAATGATAAACTTACCTTTCGACCTGTCCCACTTAATATTATTTTGCAACGCGCCGATTGTCTCCCCACCGCGACCGTATTCTTTTGGGTAATACAAAAAGCCGGTAGGTACAGCCGCTTTGCCGTGAACAAAAGCAAGCATCATATTGAGCCAGCCCCACACAGAGCCATTGTCGCTATATTCTAATTCACTCAATGATTGGTCTAAATATTCTCCCCATAAATCAGGGTTAAATGCGCCGCGATTGCCCGTTTGGTAAATCAGCCCGCCGTCCTGTTCTTTGAGAAACTTAACAGCAGCCCGCAAACTTTTTTTATCCAAAACTTCGGGGAACTCATTTTTTTGCAGGTTTTTAGACGTAACAAGATAACCGTCTTTTTCCTTAAAGATTTCGTTATTGATATTGTCGGTAGTGTCCGAGCGCAAAAACCGCTTAACATAATCGGTTCTGCGGGGCGACATATATGTCCGTTCCGGTAAAATTCCTACAAAGTTCATAAAGTCAAAAGTTTATAAAGTCATTTGAATAATTTTTTAATTTGTAAAAATAAATACCAACCTATTCCACCGATAGCCAGCCAGCCCAAAATCATCGGAAATCGTTCGTACCATTTAAGTGGCTTTGTAACTGTAACGGTTTCGGTTTTGGTAACTTTTACAGTGTCATTTTTTATAACGGTATCTGTACGTATTTTGTTTAAATATCTATATTTTACATTCGTAATAAATACAGTATCACCGTTTTTTACAATTTTTAAAGTATCTGCAAAATAAATTGAGTCCCTTTGCCAAAGTGTTTGGTAGTGGTCTCTAATTTTTTCTATTTCCACCGGAATATATTTTGTTTTACAGCCGCTAAAAAATATTAGGATAGCAAAAAACAGCCCCAAGACAAATATCACTGCGACTGCATTAATTAATTGCGCTTCTTTACGCCTCGTCCATCGTTGTTTTTTCATTGCTAAAACTCCCTAAAATTATTAAACCTAATAAAACAAGCAACGGCACGCCTAAACCAGCCGTGAATACTTTTTTTTTTCGGTATTGCAGTTGTCTATCGGATACAGTACATCGCCATTCATATAGAATGCAATCAAGCTTTCTGTAAGTCCTTTGTTTCTTAAATAATTGCGTATGTACTGATAAAATTCCCCGACGTTTATTTTGCCGTCCTTGTTTATATCAATAATTTTATTTGCGTTGGCGATTGTCTCCGCCGACAAATTACTTGCGTGCAGCACCCAATTTTCGTCGTGATTGATAGCAATCGGGAAAAATACAAACAGGTACAAATCGCCCAGATTTCTAAATATCGGACGGCGCGTTGTATAGGAACTTGCACCCTTAAAATATTTTAAAACAAAATCAAGTTGCTGCACATTGGTCATATTATAAAGTGCCGTTACAGTTGTGCCCAAAGAAACGGCTGTCGACGGCATAAATTGAATTAAACCGGTGGCGTTGCTTTTTGGGTTCACTGCTTTTGGGTTCATTCCGCTCTCCATCTGCATCACTACCATTAGCCAGTCCGGATTAATCTGTAATTGCTCACAAATAGTAATTACTTTTGCCTTAAACGCCTCTTTGTTACTTGTAATATTTTGTTCAAAAATTAAAGTCATAATGATTTTATTTTATTAAGTTGGTGATATAATAATTTTCTCACCGTTTATTAGGTTGCGAAAATATGGATTTCCGTTTAAATTTGGTAAAGATAAAACAATTGCTGCTGCATCACTACCAAAAATATTTAAACCAAGGTAAATGCCATTATTTACGCTAACAGATAAAACATCGTTTGCAACCTCAATCGCATTTGCTTTAATTACCCCAAAATTTACAAAAGAAAGATATTGCATAGAATACAAAAATGGTGCTTTTATAGAAGTAACACCAACAAGACCAGAAATATTTACGGCAAATAGGCGATAAAAACCTGCTAAAAAATAACTGTTTATTGTAACAACATCTCGAAATTCGTTACTAAAAAAAATTCGACTTACTTTATCTCTAAAATATTTTAGACCATTTACTGTGAATAAATTATCATTATAATAGGGAAAACAGAAAGAGTCGAAAGGAGTATTTTTGGGTTTAAAAAAAACTCTTTGACCATTAATAAATTCTACAAAAGAAACAGACCCCCAATCTGTCGAAATATTATTATTTAAAATAATCATAACAATTTTAAATTAAAAATTTACTTACTTACGGACTTACCGACTTTATGACCTGCGGACTTACCGACTTGCTGACTTAATGACTTTTTTTCACCATTTACAACATAATCTTTTACCCGTGAAATACACGAGGGACGATAGCAGACAATTTTTTCCAATTCGTCGATTTGAGCATTGAGGCGCGCCTCAATTTTATCAAAGCGTTCGTCCATTTCCTTAATCGTTTTTTCGCGTGCCTCCTGTACGCTTTTAAATTGCGCCTCGTAACGCTCCTGCATTATGGCGAACTGTTTCTCCAACTTTTGTGTAACCGTTTCCTTTTTTGAAAACCAGCCCGCAATGATACTTAAAATATTCTGTAACATACCTTTATAAATTAAAAGTTAAAAATTCTGACTTGCAGACATACCGACTTACTAACTATTTCTCATAAACCATAAATATATACAATTCCATCGGCGTGGCATCCAACGCTTGTACGGTTATATTTTCGTCAATCGTTTGTCCGGGAAAATTATTTATTGCAAAAGCAGAACCGGACGGCAAAAGACAATTACCATACAAAAGCAAATCACCGCCTTTGTTATAAAACCGGATATCACGAAAACCGTCTTTTAATATTACGGAATTTTCGGTAATCTTTTTTGATTTTGTATATATTTTATTCGTCGTCATCGTCATTATTTAAAAAAGCAAGTGCCGCAATACCCCCAAGAAGCCACAAAGCAGCGTTTTTGTTTTTAGGTGTGGCGTCATCGGCGGCGTCGTTGTCGTCGCCGGAATTGTCGTTGTTGTTGTTATTATTGCCGTTGTCATTGTCGGCTGTGTCCGAAGTTTCAACTGTATTGAAAAAGTTGCGCACGTCATCTCTTTGCCAGACAGTTAAAGCACGGGCGGGAATATAACATTTATATGCATTGTTAGCGCCGTCGGTTGTCGTGCGAAAACTTATTCTATTAAATGTCGTACTATCAAAATCACGCCATATTTCAATTATAGGGTCACTGTCTATCGGGTCGTTTAAATCAACGGTGTCCAAAGTAAATACTTTAAAATTAAAATCTCGGGCGGAAATTTTTTTTAATAGATTTTTATCCCTTATAGTTTTTAATTTTTGCTTTACTGCCTCCAGAGAGTAATCTATTTTTACGGAGTATTTAACTCCGTTTTTATCAACCATGCCTTTGTAATATTCGAGCGGCTCATATTTTGCGTATTGTGAATATACATTTAACTCCAACCAAACTTTTTTCGGGCTTGTCATCCAATAATTACCCGTGAGCATTGCAAAGGGTTTGTCCTGTCTTATATGTTCCTTTACAAATTTATACGCCGCCGCAAGCATCATTCGCCCAGCCGGTTGAAAATTAATAAAAAGTTCGTTAAACCCTAATACTTGATACAGGTAGCCGTTAATAATTTTGTACGGACGTGCAAAAGAGCAGCGCAGCCACGTATCCTCGCCTCTTAAAAAACTGCAATATCCGGTTGTTCCTTTTATCATTTTTGCTCCTCCTCTTTTTTATTTAGTCCCAAAGTATTTAGTACCGGCTTTGCAATTAAAAATATACCCAGCCCGGCGGCAAGGTAACCGATATTTTTAAGTTTGCTTCCGCTTGCCGCTGCAATAGCCGCAGAAGCGACCTTTGCGTTATGTTCGTTTTCTGCCATTAAACGGTCATACACATCTTTTGGCAAATATTTTTGTAGGTCTCGCAATAGACCGTTTGAAAAATCAAAGTCATGGCTTGCGCTTAAATATTTATTTTTGAAAAATGACCATGTAACGGCAACCGACAATCCAACAATTGCAATAACCACAATAACAACAATAACCCAAACAGGGAAAACTCCCACGTATGCGGCTTTATTTTCTAACACACGACCAAGAGAGTCCTTGTATTGGTCTGACAATTCCGTTTTGCCGCTTTCGGTATATATTCCCGCGTTTTTTAATTCTTCGTTTCGTTGATATAAATTATTTTGCAACAAATCAAGTTTATCTATATATGTTTTAGGAATTTTAATTCCGTTTTGTTTTGCCGTTTCAATAATTCGGGCGCAAAGCAGATTATTATTTAAAATAGTATAGTTATATTGCAGTGTTTTAAGTAAGTATGCTTGTGCCGCCATACCTTCTTTTGAGCCGTCCCATGTTAGTTTGTTCCACGCATCAGTAAAATTTAAATCGTCATTATTATAAAGTAAGCCCCACCATGTTACATCTCCTGTTGAAGATACGCCACGAAAAAAAACTAAATTTTCTCCCTGGTAAGCATCACCGTTAAAGGTAATATAATCTCCGGCATAAAATCTTTTTATTGTTGGCGGCTCTAAACCAAAATTATGCTCTATTAATTCTATTTCGGTTGCAACATACAATATCTTGCCGACAAAATAATCGACACGAAAAACGTCATAATGTTCATATGGATAATTTTGGTCTACCATAATTTTTTATAAAAAAGTTTTTGCCATGTTATACTTTTGCGGGTTCGTTTCGGCGAGTTTTACAATGTTACCCAGCCATTCAAACCAATCATTATCAACGGTTGCCCAACGTTCCAAAAGATTTTCCACTTCGCGGGAAACGTCGCACACTTCGGGTTCTGTGTCCCGTTCGCTTTCGGGCATTTCGTTTGTTGTATTCATTTTAATAATTTTGGGCTGTGTCCCTGCTACCTTTTGCATTTCGGGCATTATTTTAGGTAATATTGTACCTAACTTTTGTAGCCCGATTTCTATTGCGTCATTTTTAACTCTATTCCATTCGCGCTGCTCCTCTTCTAACAATTTTTCGCGGCGTTGTAATTCTTTTTCCAAAAAGTCCGCAATTATTTCCTTGCGTTGCAATTCAAGTTGTTTGTCTAAATAATCTTTTGTAACAGTTCCAACCTGCACAATTTCGGGCGGCTGTATGTTTGCCACTTGCGGCATTGCAAATTCGCCGGTTTCTTTTACGTAAATATCCCAGATAAAGCAGCCGCGCGCATCCACTCTGTCTTTGTCTTTGCCTCGCAAACGGTAAGCGTCTAATGTATAGCGTGCGTTCCCGTTAAGACGCAAGGTCTTTAAATAATTTTCTGCGTTTTCGTCGAACGATAATTCGGGGTTCGATTTGAAAATTACGGAATATTCTTTTTTGCCGTCGCCGTCGTCATCAAAAGCGGCTGTGTCATCTTTATTATAACGCCGCACACGCCAGCCGTCAAGATTGTGCATCTTAAGCAGTTCGGGGATATCTTTATAATTTACAGCCATTTCAATTTACGATTTACGATTTACAATTTACGATTAATAACAATATGTAAAAATCAGTCCGAAATATTTACCAATTTCGCCGGATACGTCAATTTCGGGCGAAACTGTAATGTACGAATTATCAAAATCAAATTGCACATTTTCAAGTATATTACGCCCGAACTTGTTATTATACCGCAAAATTGATAAAGGAATATTCTCCCAGATTAATTTTGTACCTTTTTGTAAAGTCAGATAAGAATTTTCAATTACATTATCGGATACAATCGGCATTTCAAAATCAGTACCGGACATTAGCCCGTCAAAAATTTTTATCTCTTTAAAATACGCTTTTTTAAGATAAGGCACATCGGGGAACCGGTTATGCAAACCGGAGCCATATTGCAACAATACCATTTTCCCCTCCGAAATAATTTGTTGTTTTTTGGTAAGGAAATTCGCCGCGCTCGGCTCGTCGTACCAGATAATTACACCCACCGTCCCCGCTGTGTCGGTATCGTTAGTTATGCGGCAATCTTTGAAACGCAAAGGGCGGTCAATATGATAGCGCAATAAACTGTTTATATTAGGGTCAAAATAATTTACCGGCATTTTGTCGATAAAATAATTTTGTCCGTCGCCTGTGAGCGACAAATACAGCGGTGCCGGGTATTTAATAAAATCTATGTACCTTATTTTTTTGTCGTTAAGGTCATAAATTTCAGGAAAATTTGTTGCCCCGTAGGCATTAATTCCAAATTCTACATATTTACAGGCGGTTAATCTCATATTCTTTTTAAATAAAATATAAAGTAAATTCTTTTTTAGTTGTTTGATTTTGAATTGTGCTTTTGTCAAAATCCAAATCAAAGGGCTCAAAAGCCCATTTTTGCGGTATATTATACCGCAAGAGGTTAGACGATATATATTCATAATTTTGAATATTATTGCGGTCGCGCAAATTTAAAAACGCCGGATAATAACCGCTGTCAAGCGTTGTAATTGCAGCAAGACGCGCTCCGTTATTTTGAAAATAAAGTTCGGAAAATTTACCGTTAAAGTCCTTTGGCACCGTTATTAGTTTAGTGTATGCAAAGCGAAGTTTATCATATTTTTTTGGGACGCTGTTATAAAATGTATAAAGTAAAACAACATCATCTCCCATACTCGCCTCGTCCATCATTACATAGCACTGTTTAAGGTCTAAAACGCTCTCAATAGGTTTAAGATTAGTATTTATTTCATTAATATATTCTGTCAGCGGAACACGCAAAATAATTTCGCGCTCCTGTGATTTTAAGAATAAATTAATGTTGTACGAAGTTCCCGCGCTCATCACATTGCGCAAAGGTTTGATATTTAAACCTGTTTGCAAATCAAGGGCAACCTGCGGGAGGTGGCTTGGAGCAACCGCGCGCAAGGAGGCAAGCATATAATCTATCTGTTTGCCCGCAAAATTTGCGTTTTCCGGCAAATAGATAACTTTATCTTTGCAGATAATACGCACTAAATCAATATTTTTTACAAACGGAATTTTCATACAATTTTTTTATAAATCAATTTCCAATTAATCAATTTGCAGTTACCAGATTTATTACACTGCAAATTGATTAACCGGTCATTGAAACAAACAATCTTAAACTTTCTAATACTAAAAAAAACAAACCTTATTTTAAAGTCGGCAAGTCCCTAAGTCAGTAAGTTATCAAGTCGTTTGGTCATTGACTTACCGACTTTCAAACTTACTAACTTGCTGACTTCTATGCCTGCTGCTGCAAATACGGCTCAAGCGGATTAATCTTTGCTGCATCGGCGGCACTCTTCAAAAGAACGCCCTCCATATACAAAATTAACCACGCTTCATGTTCTGCGCTTGCTGTTGTCTGTCCGGCTTCTGCAATAGAAAAATCGCTGCCCGTGCCGTTGAATTGCAACTCAATACGCGTGTCGAACGTTCCCTGCAATTTGTACGTTGGTACAAGTTGCAACGCTGCATCTGCCAGATTAAATTGCGGCTCAATTCCGGCACTCATTAAAGTGGTACCATTTACAAGCACAACGGGTTGTGTCTCTGGAACGTAACGCAAACCTGCTACCGGGAGCGACTCATTTACCTGCGTTTGGTCAAGGCGAATAAGTATTTTCCCTGTGGAATATAACGCCTCAATGTCTTCGGTAAGATAACCGCGGTGGGCGTCCGTCGCTTTAATCGGATAAGAGAAAAACGGTGCTTTGCCATCGTTTGGCACGTTGTCGAACTGGTGGAATAATGCCAGATTAAACGGAATAAACAAGTCATTACGATTTAAACCTACATCTCCAAGTTTGCCGTCAACCGTTTCGCTTGCAAGTTGGAAATTATAATTGCCGACGCCTTGTTGCAATTTTACACGCAATTGCAGTTTTGAAACCTGCGGAACTATTTGCACTTCGCCTTGCCTACCCCATTCGGCGCACATTTCAAAGCGTTTCCTGTTTAATGAAAAAAATTCTAATGTTTTATTCATATTAAATAAAATTTACTATTTAACAATTTACTATTTACTATTAAGCGTCCTGTGTCGGTTCGCTTTGTTTGAGGGCGTCTGTCAGTTTTGTCTCCGCGTCTGCTCTGGCTGCTTTTTCGGCATCGAGGTCGCTTTTAAGGCGCTCAATTTCTTTTTCATACAAAGCAAATTCGCTTGTTTTTTCCGCCTTTGCCTGTTTGGTCTTTTGCGTTAGATACTGGTTTAACTTATTCATAATATTTATAAATTAAACTGTTACATAACACCCACGCCACTAACTGACTGCCGCGCTGCTGCACCTGTTACCGCTGCACGAGCCGACGCCGGAAAGCGGCGTTCGTTACCGCTTGCGCCTGCTACATATTTATTCACATACGCCGGGAACGGCATACGGCGAGCCGCACCGATACCGGAAGTTGCCGGGGCGGCTGGAGTGTCGGAGAGCATGCTCCCGAGAAGATTAGCAACTCCAACGGTCAATAAACCGTCGGAAATTGAACTTACCATTTGATTGTTTTTTACAATCATAGGTATTGCAATGCCGGCGCAAATTTTCACAGTGTCGCCCATCGCCGTCAAGGAGTCGGGTAACATCGGATTAATGTACTTGTCGTACAATGCAGAAGTCGCTCCGCCGAGCGCTGCGCCCACAATTCGTCCTGTTGTGCCTGTTTTGATATTCAAGCCACTTATTTCATGTTTTTTACTCATACACTAAATAATTAAATTAATTTTACTTTTTTTTGCGCCCTCGAAATTGCCCTTTGAGTGCTGCAATTCGCTTGTCTAATTCGTCGGACTTTTTGTTGAGTTTAGCCCGCTCCGTGTTTTGCCTTTCAATTTCTTTCACCCTGTCAAGGTATTTCTCCTTTTGCGCCACCGACGCACTCGCTCGGGGCTTGGGTGGAAACTTTAACATTTTCAATCGTGCCATTTTTTATATTTTTTAAATATTAATAATTTTCTTTTTATTAGTTTGTAAGTCCGTAAGTCTGTATGTCTGTAAGTCATTGACTTGCCGACTTACTGACTTGCTGACTTATCGCCGTCGCTATCTTTCATTAATTTAGTAGCCAAAAATACCCCGCCGCCGAGCAATAAAATTGAAGTCAAATCAAAGCCGGCTTTTTGTCCCGCACCCCCTGCGTTCGGCGGCTGCCAACCATCATATTGCGCGGAACTTAATTGATAAGAAGGAATATTTTTGCCGCCTAATAGTTTAATTATCCACTCTATAATTGATTGAATAACAGGCATTGCGGCTTGTGCCTTTGTCCAAAAGTTTGATTTATCATGCGTGTCGGTTGTTATACCGCTTTCGTATTTGCCTGTATTTGTATTAAAAACACTTATTTGCGAACCGCTTTTTTGGTCAAATACGCCGATTGGTTTTTTCGTTTCGTTATTCCAAACACGCGCATATTGTCCATTGGTAGATAAATCGTATCCGTTATTAATCTTATTGTCATTAAGCCCGGACGGGAAACCTGTGTTTGTATCAATTTGCTGTGTATCCCCAACGTGTGTATTCCCTAATTGTGCGCCGCTTTTCCCATAAACATTTATACCGGCTGCAAGTTTTACAAGCAAAGTTTCAGGCTGTTCACCGTATTCATCTATTATTCCCTGTCGGATAGCATTTTGAAAATCTGCATAGCCGTTAAATAATGAAAATTGAGCCGCCTGCATAATTTTTTGCTGCTGTAAAAGACGTTTTTCTTCAATAGTTTTATTATTGAAAAGTTTTACATCATTATCAGAAATAAATGTATATATAAAACTTCCTGCATTTTCTTTAAAATAATCAATTTGTGCTGCTGCCATCTGTGCCTCCTTTCTTTGATTTAAAAATAGATAATAAAGCAATTCCGCCTGCAATTAGAATTAACGGACTTACGCCGGAATTTAAAATATTTTCACCTGTACCGGTTGTTGTCGTTGTTGTTGTATTTCCTCCGTTTAACGCTTTTTCCAAGTCCGAATTATCCGCTACCATTGTAGGATAGTTTGCAGGATTTGAGGAAAACGCATCCTTTATTGCTTTTATTAACTCAAATATTGCTATTAAAATTTGAATAACCACAAGAATGACTGCCACAAGCGGATTGCCTACCGTTGGCATTATTGCGTCCGGAAATTCGCCTTTGTCAAGTGCTTTATGTACATATTCCTCTATCGGCATATTAACTGTAAGTACACACCCGCTTTGAATATAATTATAAATTGATTGATAAGATAAACCTGTGCCCTGTAAGTCGGTTGCCCATTCATACATTGCATTCCATTCCTCCATGCGTTTTTTGCTAATTATCGGGTTGCGTGCGTGCAATTCGTTATAAAGTTCCTCGCTTACAAAGCAATATAAAAAGCCCATTCCGCTTTGTTTTATTTTTAAAACAAGTTGGTTTTGCGCTTCCTGTACCGTCATTCCCAGCGAAACGGTTTTAAAATTTTCTATTGCCGCACGATAACGAAAAACAAAGTCGCTGTTTGGTTTAACGTGCCGCTTTACTAAATCTGCAAAATAGTTCATTGCACCGCCCGCAAGAGGCAGTTTTGCCTCTGCGGGGTGCAAATAAAAACCGTGTGCGACACTACGTAAATAATCTAAATTATCAGCCCTTCCCTCGTCGGTAGTGTCTATGTTGCTTCCAAAAAAATTTTCGTCTTCCATTTTTTGCAGCACCTTGCTCGCTGTTATTTTATCGGGCTGCTGCAATAAAAATTTTGTAACAAGCAACCTGTCAATATTATCAAGGTAATTGCGGTCTTTTGTTACACTATATTCAGACATCGCAAGGTCGACAAATGAGTTTAATTCATTTTCGGCTTCGGTCTGCTCATAAAACGGTCGTCCGTCTGTCCATACGTCAATCGACGCCAGAACGTCCGGCAATTCTATTTCGGACTGACTGCGCAAATAAACTTCATCAGCAGTATTTGCCTCAATCCCCGACAAACGATATATATTTGTTTCGTTCATATAGTCAACTTTTTCTGCAAAGGGGCGCGCAATGTTAAATTTTGGCTGCCCGCTGTGTATATCTGTAAAAACTATTTTTCTATCTACATACTTAATTCTTTCTACGGGGTCAATTATTATTCCCCTGTCCGCTGTAATTATATATACATGCGTAAAATTATTATTTCCCTCAAAGCGAACAAAACGAAAAAAAGCGTCAATATTTAGACATCTTAAAATACTCGCAATCAGTATTGCAAAACTTTTGCAGTCCCCTACTCTATCCTCAATTAACCTCGCCGGCGTTTTAATATACTGTTTGCCGTCTGGGTCTTCCTTGTACCTGATATTTTTAATACAGTAATCAAAAATATTTTTACAGGTATAGTGCAAAATCGGGTCGTAAAACTGTTTAGCAAAGTCCCTGCACTGCTGCCAATATTCCTCGAACGTTGTTAAAACATTTTCAATAATATCGTTTGTGTCCCCTTTTTCAATGAACGTATTTTTGCCGTCTGCTCTCATAGTCGTTAAGTCGTTAAGTCATTTTTTTATCTTTTTAAAATAACATTAAACTCTTCATTTGCACATACAGACATTTTATTTTGGTCGTTTATGCGTTTTTTAGTCGCAATCATGACTCTTGTACCGCCGTTTATTATTTGCGGGTGCGATAATTCAATATTAAACCAATAAACACCGTTTTTGTCTTTTTGAACAGGACTTATAAATGTAATCAGGTGTTGTATATCTTTTAAGGTCGTTCTGACCTCTTTATAGTTTTTGTAAAATTCATTTTCTTCTCTGCGTATATAATCTGAATTTGCCCTGTTTTCTTGCTCTGTTAAATTTCTTGTTAAAAGCGGTTCGTTTAAAAATCTTAAATCTTTTGACGCGCTATTTATTTTGTTTCGCAAATAATTCTCTTTGTCTCGTTTGTTGTAAAAATAATACAATTCGCCTGCATTTACGGGGTCTCCTCCCGAACGGCTTAACATATCAAGCATTCTGTTTTCATAAACCGACATTTGTGTATATGGAACGTACTCACTTTTCTTCGCCGTACGCTTTGCAAACTGTATCGCCTGTGCCTCGCTGTTAATGTAACCGAGTCCGTTTATTCCAAAGGCATCGTTTATATCGTCCATCACTACAAACGTATCAAAATCAATATCATATCCATTCACACGAATTAAACCGCGAATACTTACCTTCCAATTATTAATAGTTCCGCCCGCCTGTATATGTTGCCAAACAGAGTCACCAAGTTGCTGCTGTGATATTGAAACGTTTAAGACAATGTTTGTAAATTTTTTCGCATATAAATATTGATTTACCGGCTGTGAAATTTTACTTATCGGCACCTCATTAAAATAAACGTCAATCAAAAAACCGTCGCAAAAAAGTGTCGTCGGTAAGGGATTTTCAACAGTTAAAAGAACCTGTGTGTTTATGCTGTCTTTGTAAATAGACATCAAACGGAAACCGGAAATTTTTATATAATTGCGTAAAATAGTCCATGCGTTATTTGTTATGTAGTTATAAACTCCATAAACCGCAAGCGCACCGGCGCCAACCCATAACCATGTATTTTTTTTACTGTCGCTCATAAATTTAACCAACTCCACAAATCATTAACATATAAATTCATAAATGCCTCCCAGACGGTTGTAACATTGTAACTTCCATTAAAACGCGATAAAATATATTCTTTATTTGCCTCTAAAAAATCTTTTAATGCCGTGCTGTTTTTATTTATCATTCCGTTTTTTAGCGTACTCCCTTTTAATAGCGGCTCTTCAGATAAAAATATCGGGCTTTCTTTGTAAAGCCATACGTCACTTAAATATTGCGCTAACCTATCATAATTCCAATCTCGAATTCTATAATAGTCGTTATTAATTGCCTGTAAATAATGCAAATACTGTTTCATAAAAAATAATTTAGGATAGGAATAAACTTACATGCTTCCGGTTTGATTGTTGTTGTTTAGCAGATGTACTCCGCCGCCCGCCCCGATGAAAGCCCGCACAAAAGTAATATAACAAAAAAAAATAGATACCTATTTTGGTATCTATTTTTGCCTTGTAGGCAAAAAATTAATTTATGTTAATTTTTTAGGGGGTGGTTAAAGAAATTTTAAGGGAACGAAACCCATTTTTCGTCACACTGGTTAAGCGTTATATTGTAAGTTTTTTTTGTCGGATATAATACATATCCTGAAACCTGCTGCACCTCAATATAATATACTTTGCCTGCCGGAAACGAATACCATTTTGTAGTGTAGGAATTTGCGGGAAATTGCCTATAATACGTTCCATTAATCCACATATCATACGCATCATTTGATAAATTTTCAAATGCAAAATAGCCCCAGTTATTTTTTTGGCATTCTGTTAATTGCGGCTCGTCTTTTTTGCAGCCAGCCGCGCCCCCCGCGATTAAAACGGCGAAAAGCGCATAAAACACCGCATTGCGCAGCACTGTAATTTTAAAAATCTGTTTTTTCATATATATTTTTTTAAAAGTTTAGAATTTGGCGGCAAAGATAATATTTTTTTTAAAATAATAAAAATAAAAATTTTTTTCTTTTGAAATTTTTTTTTTGAAAAATTTCCCATAAGAAATAAGAAATAGGAAATAGGAAATAGGAAATAAATAATAAGAAATAAATAATAAGAAATAAGAAAAGGATACAAAATTTTTACAAAACAAAAAACGTGTAAATACAAAGGAAATACAAAATATTTTCCGTGTAAATACAAACAATTTTACACGTTTATACAAATGTATTACAAATGTATAAACAAAATATTACAAAATTTTGTAGAGTAACTACAAAAAATTACAAAACAATTTACTTTTTTCTGGGGGAAATTATACGATTAAATGAGGTTTTTTGTTAAAAAAACAAAAATACAAGTATGATATTTATAAAAATATCTAAAAATAGACAGTCTATAAATTATAAGAATAATAATAGTCAACTTTTTCTGCAAACAGCCACCTGCAAAAACAAAATAAAAAAGCATATATTTGAAATAATTTTTGTGTTTTTGCAGCGGGAATTTTTAATAACAAAATAGCATGCAACCATTGTCAAATCCTATTAAAGAGGCAGAGCGTTATTTAGAGAACGCCAAACAAATACTTTCTGAAAAAGCAGGTAAGGACGGTAATTATTATGAAGACCCGAAATACGTAAAAATGGCTGGTAATTCAGCGTGGAACGGTGTACTTGTTGCACTTGACGGAACATTGAATGTTAAAGACAATCTTCAAAAAGACCAAAGAGTAGAATTTAAAGATTATCAGGCAGCCGTTGCTAAACATGATAAAAAAATGACAAAACCTTTACTTTATGCTTATGAAAGTTTGCATAAAGTTTTAGGATATGATGGCAACTTACGCTATTTGTATGTACAAGACGGATTAAAACAGGCAGAAGAAATTATTTCTTGGGCTGGCAAACATTACAATCCCCAAAAACGTCTGAATAATCAAAACGAATAATCGTTCATTATTTATTTTAACAACATCTTTTTTCTGATTTCTTTTGCGCGATTATATGCTGCAGTGGCTTTGTCATTTTTATTGATGTGTCGGTATGAGAGTCCGAGTTTTTCCCACGCTACAGCAAAATTTTCGTCTATTGATACGGCTTTCTCATAGTTTTTTGCTGCTTTTTTCCATTTATCTAACTTGACGTATTGTTCTGCTTTTTTGTATGCTTTAAGCGCATCAGGATTTTCCGACAACGCATTAAAATCAATGGTTGTAGTCCGTATCATCATTAAAACAGTAGAATCGCATTGTTTAATTAGATTTTTCTCAATTTCATCGTAATATTTACGATATTCGGATGCTTTTTTATTTCGCGAAAGCCGTAATTTATATGCAGAATTTTCCGCAGAATCAGGTAAATTTGCCGCATCAGCAAGTTTTGAAATAAACTGAAATGCAAATACCTGATTTTCAATACATTTTTTAGTTGCAACGGCACGTGATTTTTCGTTTCTTAAAAGTGCGGCTTTGCTTATACAACCGCACGCATTTACGGTCGCCTCATCAAGATTTTTTGCTTTTGCCTGCAAAAAACTTTTACCCAAAAAATTTTCAAATTCTGCTTCGGAAATTGAATCTTGAGATATTTTTTCTTGAGAAAAAATATAAATACTTGAAAACAAACAAGTTATAATAAAAAAACTTTTTTTCATTCTAATAAACTATTATTTATATTTCATTAGCAAAAACAGTTCCAAAACAAGAAAAAATTTTTTAATCCCCTACCCTTTTATTTGCAAAGCAATGTTTGAAATAATATATAAATTATATTTCAAATTCCAAGATTTCAAAATTATTATGAATCAATATATTACAAATGTTTTTTGTGTAACTATTGTTTATAATTTATCTTAAAATTTCTTCCACTGCGCGGTCGATAATTGCATCGTTCTGATTATCAGCAGTATCCATATCAATTTTGATAGTTGGGTCAATTCCATTTTCAATCTGGTTGCCGTCGCGGTCGGTCATTGGCGAAGCCGAAAAACGTACCGACCAGCCAATCGGCAATTCACTCGAAAAAGGCAACCCGCCACCGCCGCCGGTGCGGTCGCCAACGATAATTGCGTATGGCGCATACTGCATTCGGCAAACAAAATCGTTCGTTGCGCTGAACGACATTCGGTTTGTCAGCACAGCCACTTTGCTTTTCCACTGAAAATTTGCTTTTGTGATAACAGGCAGCGGTTCGGAAAAGTCGGAATGTCCGTTTCCTGTTTTGTGGTAAATATAACCGGTTGTCTGGTCTGTTTCAAAAAAATATGTTGCGAGCGTTTCGGCATAAGTAACAGTTCCGCCGCCATTATTGCGCACATCAATTATAATTCCCTTACAATCAGCGAATTGCTGAAAAATAGATGCAATGTTTGCAACCGTAAATCCGTTTGAAAAACTGCCGTAATAAATATAACCGACCTGTCCGTCTGCAATTTTTGCATAGCGCAGTCCGCCGGCAATTCGGTAGTTTTCCCCCAAATATTTTTCATTGTAAATGATTGATGAACTGAAATTTGCAGGATAATCGGTGTACCATTTCCAGTATCGGCTCACGTCAAATTCCGAATAAAGATTGACGTGTCCGTCTTTGAGTTCGGCGAGCATTTGAGCAAACAAATCAAAAAGTTGATATTTGGTTCTAACCTGCGGCAGACGGGGTTGATAAACGGTTTTTATCGAATCCCAATTAATATTTTTATAATCCAAAAAGCAATAGCGTGTGTCAATAATATGCCACAACGCATCAAAATTTCCCTCAACGGTATTGGAAAATTGCGGCTCATCGTCTTTTATGCACGATGCAAAAAAGAAAGTTAATATTGTGAAAATTAAATATTTACGCATAAAATTATTAGTTTTAATTATAACAAAAATTTATTTCAAGCGGCAAAATTACGAAATTATTTTTTCTTTACAAACTGCCCACATTGCTGCAAAAGTAATTGCGCCGTTGAGCAAAAGAATTTCATAACCAAACGTATAATTAAACACTCTAACTGTCAGGAAATTAATAAAATAACAAATCACAGGCGAGGCAATGGCAATAAACGGAATTGCTTTATCGCGCGTCTGACGTTTGGTAAAAAGTCCGAAAGTATACATTCCCAAAAGCGGTCCGTAAGTATATGAAACAATGATATATAGCGCATCAATTACACTTTTATTGTTCAGCGCACCAAAAAGCAAAACCACCGCCAAAAGCACAAATGAAAAACCAATGTGCGCAATATGCCGAATTTTTTCCGCACGCGCTTCATTTTTTTGTGTAACATTCAGAATATCAATAGAAAACGAAGTCGTAAGCGAAGTAAGAGCCGAATCAGCACTGTTGAGAGCGGATGCAAAAATTCCGATGACAAACATCACAAGAGCGAGATTTCCTAAACTATTTTTAATAATTAAAGGTAAAATATCGTCTGAAATAACATTTTGTAACGAAATCCCGTTTTTTTCTGCAAAAAATAAAAGTAAAAATCCTAATGTAAGAAACAGAAAATTAACAGGAATAAAGGCAACGCCATACCACCGCATATTTTTTTGTGCCTCGTGCAAGGAACGGCAAGTGAGGTTTTTTTGCATCTGATCCTGGTCGAGTCCGGTCATTACAACGACAATAAAAATTCCGCTTAAAAACTGTTTTACAAAATGTTGTCGACTTGCCCAATCATCAAAAATAAAAATTCGCGTTTTATCGCTTACTAACATTTTGTTAAAAATTTCGGTAAATGGAACATTGATTTTATTAAATATTATAAAAATAATAATTATCAATGTTAAAATCATTACAACCGTTTGTACAACGTCAGTCCAAACTATTGATTTTATGCCGCTGCGAAAAGTATAAAGATAAATCATCAGCACCGTCAGGGCAACAGTAAGTGGAAATGCAAAACCCCATTTAGAAAAAACAAAATTATGCAGCACGAGGGCAACAATGTAAAGTTTTGCAGATGAGGCAATTATCTTTCCAATAATGAAAAACCACGCACCCGTTCGGTATGCGCAGTTTCCAAATCTTTCGCCCAAATAAGTGTAAATTGAAGTCAGATTTTTTTTATAAAAAACAGGCAAAAGCACTTGTGCCACAATAAGATAGCCAAAGAAAAAACCAAAAACAAACTGCAAATAAGTAAAATCGAGTCCGCGCACCATTCCCGGAACCGAAACAAAACTCACGCCCGACATCGACGAACCAACCATTCCTATCGCCACAGCCCACCAAAGCGAGTTTCGATTGGCGCGAAAAAACGCATCATTGCCCGTATTACGCCGCCCGACCACCCGCGAGGTAAGCATTATCAGCCCAAAATAAAGCAAAATTACAAGTAAAATCAGAAATGGCGACATTTTAAAATGAAGAATTAAGAATGAAGAATTAAGAATTTTTACAAAAGTATTAATATTTTGGGGAAAAACTATATAGTTATTTATTTAAAATTTTTTTCTACTTATCATATTGAATTTTTATATTTATCTGTGCAAATCTTAATAATCTGCGTTATCTGCGTGCTTTTAATACATCTTTGTTGCGTAAAATGATGACTTTTGCGGATTGTAATTCGTTGCCACTCTGAAAACTTATATCTGAAAATCTGAAAACTTTTTTGTAATTTTGCCGTCCTTTAAAAATTTATTTTTAATGAATAATTCGGATTTTGATATACAGTTTTTACCATTGGAACGCGTTTCGGCTGAAAGTGAGGTTATACCAATGATGGCGTTCGACGAACAAATGCGTGAATTACAAATAGATTCATTAGATTCGCTTTCCATTTTGCCGCTGCGAAATATGGTGCTGCTTCCGGGCGTGGTTTTGCCGGTTACAGTTTCGCGCAAAAAATCCATTAAACTTGTACGTGAAGCGTTTGAAAATGAAGCGGTTATTGGCGTTTGCGCCCAGCCCGACAAAGATATAGAAGAGCCGACTTACGACCAACTTTACAAAAAAGGAACAGTCGGCGTGATTCATCGCATTATCGAAATGCCCGACAATAGCGTTACAATTATTTTGGAAGGGAAAAAACGTTTTGTGATGGGCGATATTTTGCAGGAACAGCCATTTTTGCGCACGCGAGTTTTTATTCTAAACGATTTGTTCCCCGATACCAACGCCTTGAAAACCAAAGAAATGCTGGCACTTTTCAGTTCCATTAAAGATATTGCGGTTACGATTGTAAATAATTCGGGAATGATTCCTTCGGAAGCCGCTTTTGCTATCCGAAACATTGATAATCCGTTTTTTCTTGTGAATTATGTGGTTGTGAATTTCGGTTTTGAAGTGTCGGACAAGCAACGGCTTTTGGAAATTGATGATATTATCGAACGTGCGTATCAACTGCTTGCGCTTTTGAAAAAAGAGCGCGAAATGCTTGATATTAAAATAGATATACAAAAAAAGGCGCACGAAGAAATGAACAAGCAGCAGCGTGAATATTATTTGCATCAACAAATGCGAACAATTCAAAAAGAACTTGACGAAGAAGATTCGGTTGATGTGGCGACTTTGCGTGAGCGGGGAAAAAAGAAAAAATGGAACGAGCAAACGGCAAAAACTTTTGAGCGCGAACTGCGAAAATTACAACGCGAAAATCCGCATTCGCCCGATTATTCAACGCAGTTGAATTATATCGAAACGATGTTGAATCTGCCCTGGAACGAATGTACAAAAGATATTTTTAATTTAAAAAAAGCAAAACGCCAATTAGACAACGACCATTATGGAATGGAAAAAGTGAAAGAGCGGATTTTGGAACATTTGGCTGTTTTGAAATTAAAAGGCGATATGAAATCGCCGATAATTTGCCTCTACGGACCGCCGGGCGTGGGAAAAACGAGTTTGGGAAAATCAATTGCTACGGCACTTGGGCGAAAATATATTCGCGTTTCGCTTGGCGGGCTGCACGACGAGGCAGAAATTCGCGGACATCGCCGAACGTACATCGGCGCATTGCCCGGTCGTATTATTCAAAATATTTTAAAAGCAGAATCGGCAAATCCCGTGTTTGTGCTTGATGAAATTGACAAGGTTTCTGCCGATTACAAAGGCGACCCCGCTTCTGCGCTGCTCGAAGTGCTTGACCCTGAACAAAATACAACTTTTCACGACAATTATCTTGATGTGGATTTCGACCTGTCGAAAGTGCTTTTTATTGCTACCGCAAATAATCTGAATACAATTCCGCGTCCCCTACTCGACCGTATGGAACTTATTGAGGTTTCGGGCTACACGCAGGAAGAAAAAATTGAAATTGCTCTAAATCATTTATTGAAAAAAGAAATTGAAAATCACGGACTTAAACCTGTGAATTTGATTTTGGAAAAAGAAATTCTTCAGCAAATTATTGGCGATTATACTCGTGAAAGCGGTGTGCGCCAACTTTCGCGCGAAATTGCGCGTATTTGCCGAAAAATTGCCCGCAAAGTAGCCGAAAAAACAAATTACAATCCGACAGTAAATTCCAAAGAAGTGGTTGAATATCTTGGCGCACCGCGTTTTACCACCGACCAGTACGCCGGAAATGATTATGCAGGTGTTGTTACAGGGCTTGCGTGGACGCAGGTTGGCGGCGAAATTCTGACGATAGAAACAAGTTTAAGTCCGGCAAAACAGCCAAAACTCAATCTTACAGGCAATTTGGGCGATGTGATGAAAGAATCGGCGATGCTCGCACTAGAATATGTGAAATCGCACGCCGAACTTTTGAAAATTGACCAGAAAATGTTTGAGAAATTCAGCATTCACGTTCACGTTCCCGAAGGGGCAATCCCCAAAGACGGACCTTCGGCAGGAATAACGATGACAACGGCTTTGGCATCAATTTTTACCAAAAGAAAAGTGCGTAAAAACATCGCAATGACGGGCGAAATCACTTTGCGCGGCAAGGTTTTGCCCGTTGGCGGAATTAAGGAAAAAATCCTCGCCGCCAAACGCGCCGGAATTACCGATATTATTCTTTGTGCCGAAAATGAAAAAGATATTAAAGAAATCAAACCAATATACCTCAAAGGACTTAATTTTCATTACGTTACCGATATTCAAGAGGTTTTGGATTTTGCCCTGCTAAAAGAAAAAGCGGAAAAATAAATGAAGATTTACGATTTACGAATTACGATTTACGACTAATTTTTTAACTTTTAATTTTTAATTTGAAATAGTTTTGTCTATATTCTATTAGCGTAAGCGGTCTATACTCTATGTTCAAAAAAATATTTTTAGTTTTTAACTTTTAATTTTTAATTTAAAATAGTTTTATCTATGTTCTATTAGCGTAAGCGGTCTATACTCTATGTTCAAAAAATATTTTTATTTATAGTTTAAAATGAATATCATAGCCGAAACGGGTAAATATGCGCTTTTGATGAAAAAAGTTTTCACTGTGCCGGGGCGGTGGTCGCTGTTTTTGAGACAGTACGGACAGGAACTCGAAAAACAGGGACTGCAGTCGCTGCCTATTGTGCTGATAATTTCGTTTTTCATCGGGGCGGTAATTACGATTCAGATGCGATTAAACACCGAAAATCCGCTTTTACCAAACTATCTGACTGGCTTGGCAACGCGCGATACGATGTTTTTGGAATTTTCTTCTACAATTCTCTGCCTGATTCTTGCGGGGAAAGTCGGCTCAAATATGTCGTCAGAAATTGGCACAATGCGAATTACCGAACAAATTGACGCACTCGAAGTTATGGGAATAAATTCGGCTAATTATCTGATTTTACCAAAGGTAGTCGCTTTTATGACAATGATACCGTTTTTAGTAATTATTTCGATGGCAATCGGGATTTTTGGCGGGTATGCCATTACATACACAGGCGTAATGGTGCCTGCCGATTATGTCGGCGGAATACAATACGCATTTAATTCTTATTATATTTTTTACTCAATAGTAAAATCTTTAGTTTTTGCGTTTATAATTTCGTCTGTTTCGTCTTATTACGGCTATTATGCGCACGGTGGCGCACTTGACGTCGGTAAGGCAAGCACAAATGCAGTGGTAAATTCGAGCGTTATAATTCTGTTTTTCAATGTACTTTTAACAAAATTAATGCTTACGTAAAATTTAAAAAAATGTATAAAAAAACGCTTCGTTTCTCAACGAAGCGTTTTTAATATTTATTACTATTTTATTTAAAGTCATTTAATCGAAATTTTTATTCTTTCTATCGAAATTCCATTGTTTAAAACACTAATTATATAAGTTCCCTGCGGCAAATTGCTGACATTTATTTCTTTTGTATTGCCGGACGTTAAAACTTGACGTGCGTAAACATCATAAATTTTTATTTGGGAATATTCCATATCGCCATCAATAAAAATTCTGTCTGTTGCGGGGATTGGATATACTTTAAAATGCTGTGTTTCAACATTATTCACAGAAGTATAAGTCATACAAACTTCATTACTTGCCGCATTTGAGCAATCAACACGAATTTTATAACAATACGTACTATTCAAAGCGACAGAATTATCGGTATAACTTGTTACACTGATATTTGATGCAAGCAAAATATTATCCCGATAAATGCTGTAATTCACGGCATCGCCTTTCCATTGAAGTTTTACACCGCCCGCCTGACTTGCCGCCGTCAAATCGTATGGAATACTTGTTGAGCCGACTGCCTGAATATTTGTAAAATTTTTCCAAATCGGGGCGTTTGCATAAGCGGCAGCAGCATCGCAGGGAACAATTACAGGAATATCTTTCGGTATGTTTCTGAATGCACTGGAAGACAAATGTACCGCCATTGTCTCAACTTTTGGTGGTTTTGATGCATCACATTTAATATAATTTAATGTGGAAAGTCCGGCAAACGCAAAATCGGGAATCATTTTTACCTTCGGTCCGATATTTATTGTTTTTACGGCATTGCACAACAGGAAAACCAACTGATTTGTGTCCAAACCAATCATTGTATAACAACTGTCCGCATTAAAATTAATGGTTTTTAAACTGCTAAAAGAACGAAAAGCCCCAAAACCAACGTATGAAATCGAATCGTGAAAAGTAAGTGTTTCTGTTGCTGCGGTTATTCCCGGACAGTTTATAAATGGTGCCGCACCTATGAAACTGAGTTTTTCGGGTAATTCAATTGCACCGGTAAAACTTGTACAGTTGAGAAAAGCATTATTTCCGAGCCAAGTAAGCGATTGCGGTAATATAAGCGAATTTATCAGTCCTGCACAGTTGTAAAAGGCGTTATGTCCGATTTTTGTAACCGTACTTGATAAATTCAAAACGCCTGAGAAATTTGAACAGTTGTAAAAAGCCGCATTGCCGATTTCATTCAATGAAGTAAGGGAAGCCAACGCAGGCAATTCCAAAGCATTACAGCCGTTAAAAGCGTAATTGCCGATTCGTTTTACCGTTGAAGGAATTGTAACTTTGGTAAGAGCGGTGCAGGTATAAAAAGCGGTATCGCCGATGGCTACGACCGAATAAGTTACCGCTGCGTTAGTTACGCTTGCAGGAATTGTTATTTCGCCGCTGTATTTTTCGCTCGTATTTGTGCTGTGGGTAACTTCCACCTGCTTTAAATCAGTAGAAATCACTTTGTAGTGAATACCGTTATTGTCCGTAAAATACTGCGCTAAAACGGTATTGGACACGCAAAACATTGCGCAGGCAAATAATAATGTATAAAAATTTTTCATAAATTTTTTAATTTAAATTTTTTGCAAAATTACAAAATATTTTTTTCAACAAAAAACAAATAAAAATTAAATTTTAAATTCTAATCGAACACCTTTTTGATTTTCATCAAAAATGCCATTGTCATAAACTTTGTGTCCGTTTACAAAAGTGGCAACAATTTTATTGGAAAATTCCGTATTCTCAAAAGGCGACCAGCCGCATTTATATAAAATATTTTGCTGCCCGACAGTCCATTTTTCATTTGGATTAATCAACACTAAATCAGCATAATAACCCTCGCGAATAAACCCACGCTTTTTGATTTTAAAAAGTTCAGCAGGTGCGTGGCACATTTTTTCAACAACTTTTTCGAGCGAAAAATATCCGCGCTGCGCAAGTTCCAACATCGCTATAAGCGAATGTTGCACGGACGGAATCCCCGATGCAGCCGCAAGACAATCGCCACGCTTTTCTGACAAAAGATGAGGCGCGTGGTCGGTTGCGACTGTATCTAATTTATTGTTATTCAAAGCATTAATTAAAGAAAAACGGTCGCTTTCGGTTTTTATCGCAGGGTTGCATTTTATTTTTGTACCAAAATTTTTGTAATCATTTTCACTAAACCACAGATAATGAGGGCAGGTTTCGGCGGTTATTTGCTTGTAATTCAAAGGTTTATTATCAAAAATCTGCAATTCGCGCTCGGTCGAAACGTGCAAAATATGAAGTCGGCTGCCGCATTTGCTCGCAAGTTCCGCTGCCTTAGCCGAAGAACGATAACACGCTTCTGCCGAGCGAATTAGCGGATGAAATTCAGCGGGAATTTCGCGGTTTTCAAATTTTTTCTTATAAAAATCAATATTTTGCCTGATAATCTGCTCGTCCTCGCAGTGAACGGCAATCAGGTACGGAATTTCGGCAAAAATCGCACTCAAAATTTTTTCATTATTAACCAGCATATTTCCCGTACTTGCGCCCATAAATATTTTTACGCCGCACGCCTGATTTGGCTGTAACTTTTTGAGTTCGTGCAAATTATCGTTTGTTGCGCCAATGTAAAATGCAAAATTTGCCAGCGACATTTCGGCTGCCAAGTCATTTTTTTCTTTCAATAAATCGACCGTAAGAGTTTGCGGTTTTACATTCGGCATATCCATAAACGAAGTTACCCCACCTGCCACTGCTGCGCGGCTTTCGGTAAGAAAATCGCCTTTTTCGGTCAGTCCGGGTGTGCGAAAATGTACGTGCGAATCAATAACACCGGCAATCAAAAGTAAACCGTTCGCATCAATAATATTGTGTGTGTTATCGAAAATAGGTAATTTTTCGCCTTCAATAATTTTTGCAATTATCTGATTTTCAATCAAAACCGAGCCAACAAAAGTTCGCCCTTCGTTTATAATTGTTGCGTTTTTTATAAGAAAAGAATTTTGCATTTAGAAATTTCTTTTTGCAAAATTAATATTTTTTTGTAAAAGATTTATAGAAAAGCAGTAAAAAAAATGCAGTTCCTTTTTGGTTACTGCATTTTTAACAGTATCCCCGCAGGGATTCGAACCCTGGACCCATTGATTAAGAGTCAATTGCTCTACCAACTGAGCTACGGAGACAATTTTTTAAATTTTGCAAGTGCAAAAGTACAATAAAAAATTATAAAGTTAGAAAAATTAAACATTTTATTTAGTCCAGTCAATACTGTTCAATTTGACAGTCCAAATATCTGTTAATGAATTATTTAGAGAATCTTTTCCCCCAACAATCACAATGCGGTTTGCCCCATCAACAAAGGTCGTTTGGAATGTTCGCAAAGTAAAATTAGCAGGAATTTTAATTGCGGCTGTATCTGCCTTATCCCACGAAAAGCCCTCATCGGCAGATATTTGTACAAAAAGCGAATCAACTTTTCCGCCAAACATCAGAAGTTTATTATCATAATTAACAATAGACATTCCTGTGGAAAGTAAAGGATATTTTTTAAGTGGCTGAAAAACAATCCATTGCAAACCGTCTTCTGTAGAAAATGCTTTTGTCGATTCCTTGCCGTCTTTGGTCAAGCCGCCGTAAACAAGTGCTTTCGGATTCCCTCTGTGTTGTGTATTTGGAACAGCAGCAAATTTTTCTATTGGAAAACCATTAGGCAATACAGCCCCGATTTGCCAATCTGAACCATCGGTAGAAAATGCTGAATAATAATTAGTTGCATCGGTAACAATTCCCCACAATTTGTTTTGAAAATTCATTAACAAATTTTCTATTGTATAACTTGCAATCGGAAAACTAAAAGATGTCCAAGTATAACCGTCGGCAGTTGAATAAATCTTATTGTCTGGCTTTGAAAAAACAAATAATTTATCTTTGAAAAATTTAATATTCTGTATATCTGCAAGCAATGGGAAATTTGATAATTGCGAAGATTCATTTATTAAATCATTGTAAGATACGTTCGCATTGTATAAAAATCCATTATTATTAAAATTTATATAATAGAAAAATTTATAATTTAAAACAGTAGCAAACTGATTATCAACATTTTGTCCTGCAATATTTTCTGCTACATTTACCCAGTTATATATATACGGAACGACCTTATGCACATTTACTTTGATACGATAATAAAATTTATTCGTTTTATCGTATGAAATTACCTGTACAATCATCGGACGAGTAAAATTCAGTGTATCTTTATTGCCTGCCTGAAGCAGTTTTTTTTCAATACTGTCGGTGTAAATGGCATAGGCGGCTGATGGAAATTGTCCAAAATTAAAATTTGCGACAACCGAATCAATACGTGTTCCCATCGGCAACGAATCCAAATTTACTATCAGCGAATCAACAGTTATCAATTCCCCATCAATCGCTATTCGTTCGGGATATTGATATTGCAACACAAATTTTGCATTTTCTAAACCATTTACAGAGTCATTTTTTACAAAAGTGAGCGAAACAAACGGAGCAACTGACGGATTGTCCGGCGTATAACCTGTACCGCTCGAAGTGCCCAAGCAACTTAAAAAAAGTGTTGATATTAAAGCGATTACTGATATTTTTATGAAATTTATTTTCATTATTATCTAAATATTTTTTTGCAAAAGTACAAAAAAGTTTTGAAATAATATATGTCTTGGATTTTTTGAATATTCCAAAATAAATTGTATTTTTATTTAAATCTTGGAAGTTTTTTTGCTCGTTTGGAAAAATTACAATAATTTTGCCCAACTTTTTTAAATATAAATTTATTCTAAAATTATTAATGAAAAAAATATTTTTGCTTTCCGCTGCTTTTCTTATTTTTAGCAATGTTTTAATTTATTCTCAATTAGAAATACAATCAAAACAAACTGATAGTCAAGGATTTTCAACCATCGACCAGCGAAAAATTTCCAACGTAATGAACGCAATTTCAGCGTATTATGTTGATACGATTAACAGCGGCAAACTTGTTGATGCGGCGATAGTTGCGATGTTGAAAGAACTTGACCCTCATTCGGTATATATTCCCAAAAAAGAAGTCGAACGTGTTAACGAGCCGCTCGAAGGCAGTTTTGACGGCATTGGAATTCAATTTCAGATGTTTGAAGATACTTTGCTTGTTGTGCAAACCATTGCCGGCTGCCCTGCTGCAAAAGTCGGAATTTTGCCCAACGACCGTATTATTTATGTTGAAAATGAATTAATTGCCGGTGTAAAAAAGCAAAATACGGATATTATGAAACTTTTGCGCGGGCGACGCGGAACCGAAGTTGTGATAAAAGTAAAACGCGCTGGCGAACGCGATTTGTTGATTTTCAATATTATACGTGATAAAATTCCGCTTTACAGCGTCGATGCAAAATATATGATTAATTCCGACATTGGTTATATCAAAATCAACAGTTTTGGTGCAAATACTTTGTCGGAATACCGTGAGGCGATTGATACATTGAGAAAACAGGGAATGACATCGTTGATTTTGAGTTTGCAGGGAAATGGCGGCGGTTATCTTGATGCGGCGATTGAACTTGCCGACGAATTTCTGGGAAATAACCGCCTTGTTGTTTATACCGAAGGGCTTCAACAGCCGCGTAGAGATGCTCTTGCAACTGCAAAAGGCGATTTTGAAAAAAATAAACTTGTGATTTTGGTTGATGAATTTTCGGCTTCGGCAAGTGAAATCGTTTCGGGTGCGGTGCAGGATTGGGACAGAGGGCTTGTTGTCGGTCGGCGAACTTTTGGTAAAGGATTGGTACAAAGACAATTACCGCTTGTTGATGGCTCAATGATTCGCCTGACTGTTGCCCGTTATTTCACGCCTTCGGGGCGTTGCATTCAAAAGCCCTACAAAGGCGGCGTAGATTATGAAAAGGATTTGCTCGCACGGTTGGAACACGGCGAAATGCAACACGCAGACAGCATTCATCTTGCTGATTCTCTGAAATATAAAACGCTTGTTAATAAACGTATCGTTTATGGCGGCGGCGGAATTATGCCTGATGTTTTTGTGCCGTTGGATACCACCACAAATACGCCGTATTATCGTGCGCTGGTCGGTCGTGGAATTGTAAATCGTGCCTATTTAACTTATTTACAGGAAAATAGAGAAAAATTGAAAAAATTATATCCTGATTTTATTTCTTTTAAAAATAAATTTGATATTCCACAAAATGTGTTGGAATCAATGCTTGCACGCGCCAATGAGTTAAAAATCGAGTTTAAGAAAGAAGAATACGAAAGGTCGTTGCCTTTGTTGAAAATTCAACTTAAAGCATTGATTGCAGGCGATTTATGGACAACAAATGAATTTTACCAAATAATTGACCAACTTAACGATTCACTGCAAAAAGCAGTCGAAATTTTGCAGAAAAAAGGCGAATACGAAAAATTATTGAAATAATTTCACTTCTCTATCCTGATTCTCGCATCGACTGCTGTAATTCCTTGTGAATTAGCAATTAGCGGGTTTAAATCCATTTCGGCAATTTCGGGGGCGGCTTGCACAAGTGCCGAAATGCGCGTGATAATTTCTGCAAAAAGTTGCTCATTTACAGGATTTTGTCCGCGCACACCCTGAAAAATTTTATATCCGCGCAAATGTTTTATCAAATCAAGAATTTCGTCTTTACCCGCAGGCGCAAGCGTACTTTGCACATCTTTCATCACTTCAACAAAAATTCCGCCAAGTCCAAACAGAATTTGGTGCCCAAAAAGCGGCTCACGTTTCACGCCGGCAAAAAGTTCCGTGCCAAAAAGCATTTTATCAATTTCAACGGCGTAGGTCTCAGGAATTTTCATCAGACGAGCAAGTTCTTTTCGTACCGTTTCCTCGTCATTTACATTGAGAACCACACCGCCAACATCGGATTTGTGCAGCGGTCCAACCACTTTCATAACCACAGGAAAGCCGATTTTTTGTACAAAATCAAGCGCATCATCAACATTTTTTACAACTTTTTCCGCCTTTTGTTCGATACCAGCCGCAGAAAGCAAAGCGGCAATTTCTTCATTTTTCAGATAACCGTTTTGGGCTTTTTCAATAATATTTCTAACTTTTTCAACGTCAATTTTTGGCTGCGGCAGTGCGATTTGCTGCGGCTTTGGCGTGTTCATAATCTTTGCCAAAGCATTGCCAAGCACACATTCTTCGGGGAAATTTATATTTTTTTTATTAAAAATAAAATCCTGAATTTCATCTTTTACATTAATAATCGACGGCAAAACAGGAAAAATCGGTTTTCGGCAGGTTTTAATTTTTTCATTTAAAACACGATACACTTCCCAATTATCAAAAAGTCCGGGCGAACCAAAGATAACTATCATTGCATCAATATTTTGAAATTCATTTTCGCAATAATCAATTATCGTCCCCAACTGTTCGGCGGTTCCTGTTGCAAGAAAATCAATCGGATTCCCAACCGACGAGCCGGCAAAAAGTTTTCCGAGCAATTCGTTTGCCTTTGCCCCTTCGATATGCGGCACTTGTAGCCCGTTATTTGTCAAAACATCGGTAAGCATAACCGCCGGACCGCCCGCGTGAGTGATAATTGCAATATTTTTGCCATGCAATTCGGGGAACATAAAAGCCGAACAAACGGTTGTAAGTTCCTCGCGGCTGTAACAGCGCACAATTCCTGCTTTGCGAAAAAGTGCTTCCACAGCAGCATCTGAACTTGCCAGCGCACCGGTATGCGAAGATGCGGCGCGACTTCCGGCTTGCGAATTTCCCGATTTTATGGCAGCAATCCGACAACCTTTATTTATCAGAGAAACAGCGTGTTGCAGCAGTTTTTGCGGCTGACGAACTGTTTCCATATAAAGCATAATAACTCGGCTGCTCGTTTTTGAATCAAAAGTGAGGTCTAAATGTTCCAAAACATCTTCAATCCCCATTTGTGCCGAATTTCCCACAGCCCAAACGCTTCTGAAAGTCAAGCCGTTGGAAATTCCGTATTCCTTAATAAACACAGCCGTTGCCCCCGAACCTGTAATAAATTCAACTCCACGAGGGTCTAAAGGCGGAATAGGCGCATCAAAGGCACCGCAATAATTTGTATTGAGAAAACCTGTACAATTCGGACCAATCAAACTACCGCCAACAGCGTTTATAGTGCTAACAATTTGTTTTTCCAATTCTGCGCCTTCGCTGTTTTCTTCCGAAAAACCAGCCGAAAGTATTATAAACCCGCCTGTTGATTTTTTATTTGCAAGAGTATCGACAGCAGCCGGACAATATTTTGCAGCAATCGCCAAAATTGCGCAATCGGTCTGCGGCAAATCATCAACGGTCGTAAAGCACGTAACGCCTTGAATTTGTGTCTCTTTGGGATTTACCGCAAAAACTTTTCCTTTAAAATTGGAATTTAAAAGATTTTTCAAAACCTTTCCACCCGGCTTTGTAACATCATTCGATGCCCCAACCACTGCAATCGATTGAGGATTAAGTAGTTTTGGATTTATCATAGTGTTGAAAAATGATTTTTTTAACTGAATTTTTCCACTAAAACATTTGTAGAATGTACCTCTACAACAATAATTTCTGTGTTATGGTCAATAAATTCGCCGCGCGTTTTTGCCTCAATAACATTGCCGTCAATTCTAACTTTTCCCATCGGCGCAAGGCGCGACAGTGCGTACCCTTTATCTCCGACTTTAATTTCAAGCCCTTTGAGCGGGTCAACTTTACTTTTTATTTCGGTTTTGAGTTCAATTTTATCAAGTGTGCGCGAATGAAAAAAAAGCCAGATTGCCACGCCCGACAAGACAAGGGACGAAATCAGAGTTATATTGCCCGCCACAACTCCAAGCCCGCTATAAGCAAAGAAAATAGCGCAAATCAGCAAAATACCGGCAGCAATACCTGCAATACTTGTTCCGGGAATGATAAAAAGTTCCAAAACCAAAAAAACTACGCCCACAACAAGCAAAATAACGATTAAAAATATGCTTACTTCCATAAAAATTTATTTAAATTATTTTTGCAAAGTTATAATTTTTTTTATTTATACAAAAATTTAAGAAATATATTCATAGCCATCTTTTCTTTTTAAAATAATAAAGTACGCCAATTATCGAAAAAATCATTGCCCCAATAGCAAAAAGGTAGCCATATTTCCAATGAATTTCAGGCATAAAACTGAAATTCATACCATAAACAGAGGCAATCAGCGTTGGCGGCATAAAAATAACGGTTACAACGGTAAAAATTTTGATAATTTTATTTTGTTGAATATTTACCATACCCAAAAACGTATCTTGCAGATAATCAAGGCGGTCGAAGCCAAAGCGCGTGTATTCAAAAAGCGAATTTATATCTTTGATAACCATCGAAAGCCGTGCAAGCAACTCTTGCGAGAAAAAAGTGCATTTCAGCATATTGGAAACCATTCGTTGCTTATCCACAATATTTTGGCGAATAATCATAACTTTTTCCTGTAAATCCTTGATTTGCAGCAAAATATCTTCATCAACGCGCTCTTCGGTTGTACTCATCGTTTTAGAAAGCGAAGTAATAAGGTCGGTCGCATCTTCAATCATATCCGCATCGTATTCTACGCGGGTTTCGAGCAAAGTAACAAGCACGTGCAAGCCGCTGGGAAACGCACTTGTGTTGGCGTAAATTTTGCGCACGGTTTCGTTGAACGACCGCAATTCCGCACCGCGCACCGAAACCAGAATGCCGTTTTTGACGATAAACGAAACGGGTTCAACTTCATAATTTTCGAGTAAAAAATTCGAGTTGGCTACAATGCTGTCGTCCGTCTGAATATAGCGCGAACTGATTTCGATTTCCTCAATTTCTTCGTCTTCCTGAATGTAAATTTTAAGAAATGACTCAAGTTTGTCCTCAATTTCTTCCGAAACGTCATTAAGGTCAATCCATATAATGTTCTGTTTATCAATCTTTTGAACGGTATCAATCGACTTTGAAATTTTCAGCCGACCGTCATCGTGATAAAAAATTCTTAATTCCGACATAATATATTTTAAATTAAAAGTTAAAAGTTATAAACTAAAAGTAATTTGATAATTTGACAATTTTTTAATATGCTAATATGCCAATAATAAATAATTTACGCATTAACATATTTTTTTTCACATTTTCAAATTGGCATATTTTCACATTGTATATTAATAAATTTCTTTTTCCAATAAATTAGTTAATTCTACAAACTGCTGAACATCAAGTTGTTCGGGGCGTTTGTCAAAAAGTTTTTCTTTATAAATTTCGCTCTGCGGCAAAAGCGGCTTCAACGAATTTCGCAATGTCTTTCTTCGCTGATTGAAAGCGGTTTTCACAATGCGGCGAAAAAGTTGCTCATCGCAATTCAAATGCTGTAAGTTATTGCGTGTCAGGCGAATAACAGCCGATTTCACTTTTGGCGGCGGCTCAAAAACTTCCTGCGAAACCTCAAAAAGATATTCAACATCGTAAAACGCCTGAATAAAAACGCTCAAAATTCCGTACGATTTTCGTCCGGCATCAGAGGCAATGCGCTGGGCAACTTCACGCTGAAACATACCCGCAAGAACAGGTATATCGTCCTTATAATCAAGCATTTTGAAAAGAATTTGACTTGAAATATTATAAGGAAAATTGCCAATAATCATAAATTTTTCAGGAAAAATTTCCTTTAAATTTAATTTCAAAAAATCGGCTTGAATAACTTTTAAAGTGGGGAATTTTTTATTTAAAAAAGCGACAGATTCGTTATCTAACTCTACGGCTGTAAGATTTATAAGCGGCTGATTAATAAGAAATTGCGTAAGAACACCTGTACCGGGACCAATTTCCAAAACAGAGGTCTCAACTTCTGCGGGCAAGGTTTCGGCAATTTGACGAGCAATTTCTGTATTGCACAAAAAATGCTGTCCCAAACGTTTTTTGGGTTTTACAAATGTCATATCGTAACGGGACGTCCATTTTTCTAAATAAATTTTTTTGCAGTGTTTTTGCTCTGCTTTTTTGCGGTGCAAAAGTAATATTTTTTATTGAAAAAAGCAAACAGCCGCCGAAATATTTTATCATTTAAAATAAAAAAATTATCTTTGCACCGCAAAAAAATAAAAACTGATACAAATATGCAAACTACAAATTATTATTTAGGTAGGTTGAGACAGTTTAAACAGGAATATTCATCAGAATACGGTATTGAACGAATTGGTGTTTTCGGTTCTGTGGCTCGCGGCGAACATTCCGAAAATAGTGATATTGACATATTTTATGAAGGTAAATCGCTGGGATTAAAATCATTGGTAGAGTTTCCTGCACGATTGGAAAAATTTCTCGGTAAGCATGTTGATGTGGTACGCAAACATAGTAATTTGCGTCCTGCTTTTGTTAAACGTATTATGAAAGATATTGTTTATGTTTGAAAAATCATTAATATTGGAAACATTAGAAAATTTAGAGCAAGTAATTGAAAATCTGCTCGAAAGTACCGAAAATATTACTAATATCTACGAATTGCCAAAGTCGGCTGATGGAATGCTTCGTTTAAATGGCATTTGTATGTCTTTTATAATTATTGGCGAGGAAGTTAAACGCATAGATAAATACACACAAAAACAACTTCTACCAAAATATCCGTCAATACCTTGGGAAAATATAATTGGAATGCGAGATAGAATCACGCACGGTTATTTTGAAATTGATATTGATATAATTTTCGATACCTTGAAAAATGACGTATTACCGCTGTTAGATGTTATCAAACAAATAAAGAATGATTTTTTAAGCGACTCTGAACATAAAAGTAATTAAAAAGAAATTTTTAATTTTCTTAATAAATAATAATAATTTTTCAACAATATATGATTCAATCGATGACGGGCTTTGGGAAAGCAGACGGCGAGTTCTCAAATAAAAAAATTACAATAGAAATAAAATCGCTAAACGGGAAACAACTTGATATAACTTCCAAAATATCAGGAATTTATAAAGAAAAAGAACTTGAAATTCGCAATGAAGTTGCACAGCAGCTTGAACGTGGGAAAATTGAAATTTCGCTTTCGGTTGATAATTCCGAACGCGATTATCCGAATTTGTTAAACAGGGGCTTGGTAATGTCGTATCTTACTCAAATTCAGGAACTTGCTAACGAAATGCAAATGCCTGTACCCGAAAATGTTCTCGAAACAATTTTGCGCCTGCCCGATGCTTTGAAAACCGATTATTCGGAACTTGCGCCGCAGGATTGGGCTGCAGCACAAAAAATTTTAAGTCAATCGTTGGATATTGTGCAGAAATTCAGAAGACAGGAAGGGAAAATGCTTGATGAGTTTTTCAGATTGAGAATCAGCAACATAGCCGCATTGCTGGAACAAATTCCGCAATACGAACAGCAACGAATAGAAAAAGTGCGCGAACGTATAAGAGAAGAACTTGCAACTTTTTCTGAATCAATAGATTATGACGAAAATCGCTTTGAACAGGAAATGATTTATTATATCGACAAACTTGATATTAACGAAGAAAAATCGCGTTTGAGCAATCATTTGAAATTTTTTACCGAAACCCTTGACGAAAAGACCTCACAGGGCAAAAAACTCGGTTTTATTGCTCAGGAAATCGGGCGCGAAGTTAATACGCTCGGCTCAAAAGCAAATCACAGCGAAATGCAAAAAATTGTTGTGATGATGAAAGATGAATTGGAACAAATTAAAGAACAGTTACTCAATGTTTTATGAATAGAATTACTTTATTTTTCGGCTCGTTCAATCCAATCCACAACGGACATTTAGGATTGGCTAACTATTTGATAAAGAATAATTTAACTGAAGAAGTTTGGTTTGTTGTTTCGCCTCGCAATCCGTTAAAAGACGATCGCGAACTTATTGACGAGGATTTGCGAATTACGCTTGTGCGTATGGCAATCGCTCACGATAATAATTTTTATGCCTGTGATATTGAATTTAAAATGCCGCGACCGTCATTTACTGTCGATACTTTGAAAAAATTACAAATTGAATATCCGAAATATCAATTTTTGCTGCTTATCGGCTGCGACAACGCAATAAAATTTGATAAATGGAAGGATTATCAAATAATTTTACAAATGGTAGATGTTTTGGTTTATCCGCGTGAAAATTTTGATTTTCAGCAAGTTAAAGAACGTTTCCCTCAAATGATTTATCTTAAAAATGCGCCGGTTTATCCGATTTCTTCAACGCAAATCCGTGAAGAAATAAAAGAAAATCGTTATAATTTGGCAAAAAAATGGCTGTCTCATAAAGTGTATAATATTATAAAAAGTAAAAATATTTACTAAATTTTCTTATTTTTTATTTAAAAATAATTTAATTGAAAATTTTTATATATCTTTGCAGCCCGAAAAAATATCTATAGAAAAAGGAAAACCGCTGTGAAGCATAAATAACTAATAATCACAATAATGAATACAGAAAACAGTCAAGAACCGATTCAAGAGAATCAAAACAGGCGTCCGTACAATCAAAATTCCGATTATCGCCGCGAAGGCAACAATCAGTATCAAAATCGAAATCAAAATCAAAGACGCAACAATTACAATCAGCAAGGAAGTGGCAATTATCAGCCGCACCGCAATTTTAACAATAATTCAGGCGGATATGCGCCGCGCCGCAATTATGACAATCCGCAACGAAATTTGTCTGATGACTATGGAAATCGTTGGCAGCCGCGCGAAAATAATAATCAGTGGCGCAGCAACGATAATTACGACAATGCTCGGCAGCAGCGTCCGCGTTTTAATCCTAATCGCCCGCAGCAGCAAAATTATTCGCCACGACCTTACAATCCACAGCCGCGACAAAATTTTAGCAACAGAAATGAAAATTTTGTAGAAACACGTTTCAACAATCGCCAAGACGGTAATGGTGCCGCGCGTTTTCGCAAGCCGTACCGCAAAACAGCCGATTATGACCCAAGTGCAAAATACAGCAGACCAAAGCCAATTCAATACGAACAGGAATATTTCGACCCGACCAAGCCGGTTAGGTTGAATAAATATTTGGCAAATACGGGAATTTGTTCGCGCCGCGAAGCCGATGAGTATATTCAGGCAGGCGTGATAAGCGTAAATGGCGATGTTGTTACCACTTTGGGAACAAAAATAATGCCTACCGACAGCGTTAAATTCCACGACCAGCCGGTTCAGTCGGAACGCAAAGTTTATATTTTGCTGAATAAACCAAAAGATTGCGTAACCACAACCGAAGACCCAAACGCAAAGAGAAACGTTATGGACATTGTTCGTAATGCTTGCAGCGAAAGGATTTATCCTGTCGGGCGGCTCGACCGCAATACTACCGGCGTCCTTTTGCTCACAAACGACGGCGACCTCGCATCTAAACTTGCGCACCCGAAATTTGACAAAAAGAAAATTTATCAGGTTACCCTCGATAAGCCATTAGTTGTAGAAGATTTTCGTTCGATTATGCTCGGAATTGAACTCGAAGACGGAATGATTGCCGCCGACGCGCTCGAATATGTTGATATTGAGGATAAAACAATTATTGGAATTGAAATTCATTCGGGTAAAAACCGCATTGTACGCAGAATTTTTGAGAAATTGGGTTACAAAGTAAAACGGCTCGACCGCGTAATGTTCGCCGGACTGACAAAGAAAAACCTGCCGCGCGGCAAATATCGTTTCCTCAGCGAACAGGAAGTTTCTTTTCTAAAAATGGGAAATTTTTGAATACAATAATTTTATTTTATAAATAAAAAAGACCTTCTGATATATTCAAAAGGTCTTTTTTTATTAAAAATGGTAATGATGCCAAAAATAGTTGGTAATTTGTCAAAAAACATTTTGTAATTTTGTAGCGAAGTTGAAGAGGAAACGTGCTCTGCTGGGGAGCAACTCGCCAGAAATAAACTTCGGGTTACGCAGTAAAAATGGACTGTTCGGATATTTTCCGAACAGTTTTTTATATACTGATAACCCCAATTATGTCTAAAAAAACCTATTTT
>Ga0209629_10000026_pt1 | contig 59083 bp, 52 predicted proteins | sample TergutCu122P5_FD_187286 | JGI IMG/M metagenome (GOLD analysis project Ga0209629, IMG submission 187286) | Cubitermes ugandensis P5 segment gut microbial communities from Kakamega Forest, Kenya - Cu122 P5 (SPAdes) (version 2) | ecosystem: Host-associated > Arthropoda: Insects > Digestive system...
GCCGTGGGCGCAGCAACCCACGTGGAGTCAAACGCAAGATGAGCAAATTTCCCGTCCGACGACGAGGAAGTCCACTACATCGCATGCATCAGCCAAAACCTGTATTAATTATCTGAACAGTATTGCATTTAAGCCCATGGCGCCGCCCGTCCACGATTCGGTGTTGAGCACGAAGACGCGCACCACTTCGCCAAAGGCCAGCGTCGCCATCGCCAGATATACGCCCGAGAGGCGAATCACCGGCAGGCCGATGACAATGGCGACGATGGCCGGCATCGCCATGCCCGCCGCCATCGCCACGGTAAAGGGTACGCCGTAATTCATCGTCAAGAGCGCTGACGTGTAAGCGCCGATGCCCATGAAGGCGGCATTGGCCACGGCCAGCATACCGCAATCAAGCGTCAGCCAGATCGATAGCGCCAAAAGTGAGTTGGTGCCCAGTGTGAGCACCAGATTACCGTAAACGTCCCAGAAGTTTTGCAGGTCCATGTCAGGCTTTGCGCTCTACCACTTTGCCGAACAGCCCCTGCGGGCGCAGCAGCAGGATGAGAAACAGCAGACCGAAGGCCACCGCGTCGCGCATGTCCGAGCCGATGTAGGCCACCGACAGCACCTCGGTGAAGCCCAAAAACAGCCCGCCCAGCATGGCGCCGCGAATATCGCCCATGCCACCGAGGATGATGACCGCGATGCCCTTGAGCAGAATATCCTGCCCCATCAGCGGAAACAGGGCGTTGGAATGGAGGCCGATCAGGACGCCCGACAGCCCGCCCAAGGCGGCGGCGGTCAGCGAAGTGACGAGAAATAGCCCCTCGACGTTGATGCCCATCAGCCGCGCTGCTTTCGGTGATTCGGCAATGGCGCGCAGGGCGCGACCGAACTGTGTGCGGCGCATGACGAGCATCAGGGCGGCCATCATGGCAAAAGACAGCAGGATGATGCCCAGATCAAGCACGGTGATCGTCAAGCCCATGATGTGCAAGGCATCTTCCGGCACGGTGCCATAGGGAAAGCGCAGGTTATCCGCTCCGAACACGGCCTGCGCGCCGTTGTTTAAGATGATGGCGGTGCCGATGGTGGCGATCATCGGAATCAGGTGCGGCGCATGGCGCTGGCGTAAGGGTTTCAGCACCAGCACGTCGATCACCGCCCCGGCGAGGCCAGCCACGAGCATGGCGGCGGCGATTGCCGCCCACAGCGGCAGGCCGAGGCGAGTCACGGCCATCAGGGCGGCATAGGCCCCGACCATAAACACCGCGCCGTGCCCCAGGTTGATGATGCCCAGGACGCCAAAGACCAGCGTGAATCCCAGGGCAAACAGGGCATAAATGCAGCCCAGGCTCAGGGCGTTAACGAATTGTTGTTCAAGCATGGGCGCGATTCATGGTTGAAAAGAGCAAACCAGCGCCGCTTAATGCACGATATTGTATTTGCCGCCCTTGGTCACGCTGATGATCGGTGTCTGCACTGGGTCGTAACCGGCAAGCTGGCCTTGCTTATTCCTGATCTGCACGAACTTGAGAGGGCCGGTGGCGCCCGTCCACTGTACGGTGGTCAGAGCGTCGCGCAACGCGGCGCGGTCGGCGGCCAGGTCGCCGGTGAACTTCACCTTCTTCATGGCGGCGGCGGCGATGTACATGCCGTCGTAAGCCTGCGCGGCGAACTGGTCGGGGTTGGTGTTGTAGCGCGCCTTGTAGGCCGCGACAAATTTGCTGTTTTCCGGCGTGGGATTGATCAGCGACCAAGGGCCGCCGACCCAGATGTTGTCGGAAGCAGTACCCGGCGCCAGCTCGAAAATTTTGGGATTGTTCAAACCGTTGCCGCAAATAAATGGCAGGTCGATACCCAACTGCCGCGCCTGGGCCACGATCGGCCCGGCTTCGGCGATCAGCGCCGAGAGTACCACCGCATCGGGATTCGTGCCCTTGATCGTGGTAAGCTGGGCCTTGAAATCGACGTCGCCGGTGGCGAAAGTCTCGGTCGTCGTCACGGCAATGTGCTGGTCTTCCAGCGCTTTCTTAAACACGTCATAGCCGCCCTTGGAAAGCGCGTCGTTGTTGCCGTATATGACGGCCACTTTCTTGAAGCCGAGTTTCTCGTGGGCCACCTTCAGCGTCACCGGAATCACCGAAGATTCGGTTACGGAGGTACGGAAAATGTAATTGCCTGGATCGGTAATGCCGTCCACAGTATTGGAGGTGGCCAAGGCCACCGTCTTGGCGGCTTGGGCGATCGGATGGGACGCCAGCGCCCCATTGGACAGCGTCGGGCCGAAGACTATCAGCACCTTGTCCTGAAAAATCAGCTTGCGGAAGACGTTGATCGCTTCCTCTTTCTTGGTCTGGTCGTCTTCGATCATCAGCACCAGTTTATTGCCGTTGATGCCGCCGGCGGCGTTGATCTCGTCGGCGGCCAGTTGCAGACCATTGCGGATGTTGTTGCCGTACTGGGCCGCGCCGCCCGTAAGCGCTTCCGCGGCGCCGACGCGAATGTCGGCTGCCTGCGCCGAAGAAAGACCAAAAGCCAGCAACAGGGCAGCCGCCGCCGACGCGAGTTTGAACATGGATTTCATGGGAAAGGTATCTCCTTGAAAGAATTGAGGACTGCAACGAACCCGCCACCGCGCATATTTGACGGAAGATGGCAAACCGGGTTTCGGAAGCCAGGACTTCAAAGAAGATGGCAGTGACTATTTTTTTATTGGACGACCATTCAATAATACATATTGAGCAATGTCAAAACAAAAAATCGCCGCCACAAATAGGCGATACGCTCGCCATTCATCCTTGCTTTCCTCTTGTGGCCATGCAAAAATACGCGAGTGTACGCCAGATATTTTGTAAACATTTCCGCCATCTTGCCAGCCATTCATGCAGCCGTTTTCTCATCTTCTCGCCATTTTCCGCCCGGATTTGCCAGGTAAAGGCATGGCCGCCGTTTTAATCGCCCTCAGTCTCGGCGAAAACGCCATCGGCCTGGCCATTCCCTGGCTGGCCGGACGCCTGACGCAATCACTTAGCCCAACCCTGGCCGGCGGCGCGATTCTGTCCTTCCGCCCACTGCTGGCGCTGATTTTCTCTTGCCTCTGCCTGCAAGCGCTCATTTCCTATGGCAACCGGGTTTTGACGGCGCGTGCCGCCGAGACCATGGTTGCAAAGACGAGAAGCCGTCTCTACGAGCACCTGCAAGCGCTGCCGCTTGGCTATTTCATGGGCGAGAAACACGGGGCGACGTTGAGCTTGCTCAGTCAGGACTGCATGGCCCTCAGTTCTTTTCTGACTAATTCAGTTATTGCTATTATCCCCATCGCTCTAACCGCTCTCGGCGCCCTCGTCTGCCTGGCCATAATCAGCCCGATGGTGGCGGCGCTGGCCACAGTCATGCTGCCGCTGATGGCCCTGATCCTGAAAATTCTTGGCCGCAAGGTGCGCCCGCGCGCCCGCGCCTTCCTCGACAGCTACGCGGCGGTGATGTCGCTGGCCGAAGAGAACCTGGCCAATATTTCGCTGATAAAATCATTTGCCGGCGAAGAACGCGAATCGGCGCGCTTCACTGCCGCCTCCGGCGATCTGCTGCGGGCGGCGACACGCTATCAGCGGGCGCAGGGCGTGCTCGCGCCGGTTGGACGGTTGCTAGCGGCGGCCATCCTCTTCATCATTTTATTTTTTCTCGGCGACGCGGTCGCCGCCGGGCGCTTCACCGCCGGGCAACTGGTCAGCATGGCCCTGTATGCTATGATGCTGGCCGGGCCGGTCAGCCGCCTGGCCGATATGTATGGCTCGTTTCAGCATGCCGCCAGCGCCGCCGACCGTCTGAGCGCCGTCTTCCAGGTGGCGCCGGAAGCGTATGGCGGCGGCCTCAATCTGGGGCGAGCCAGAGGCGAAATCGTCATCGAAAATCTACGCTTCGCCTGGCCGGGACGGCCAGAAATCCTGCGTGGCCTCAATTGCCGCATCGAAGCCGGAGAGACGGTGGCCATCACCGGAGAGAACGGCGCCGGCAAAAGCACCCTGGCCAGTCTCTTGCTGCGTTTCATCGAACCCGGTGCCGGTAATATCCTGCTCGACGGTCACGACCTGCAAACGCTGTCACTGACTAGCCTGCGCGATCAGATCGGCCTGGTTCAGCAAAATATTTTTTTGAAGAACGCCAGCATCGGTGAAAATATCCTGATTGGCAAACCGGAAGCCTCGGATGATGAAGTGCAAGCGGCGGCGCGGGCGGCGCACGCCCTCGATTTCATCGAAAAACTGCCGCGGGGGTTCGCCACCGTCATCGGCGACAAAGGTATCAAACTTTCCGGTGGTCAGAAACAGCGCCTGGCGCTGGCCAGAGCCTTGCTGAAAGACCCACCGATTCTCATTTGGGACGAGCCGACCGCCATGTTCGACCCGGAAGGCGAACGCCGCTTCATCGCCGAAAATCTGGAGAAACTTCGCGGCAAAACGGTTATTATCATAACCCACCGCCCGGCCAGTTTGGCCCTGGCCGACCGGGTGTTGCGCCTCGAAGACGGCCTGCTGCATGAAACCTCCCATCCCTGAAATCCAGCCGAAGAAGTGCCCATGAATCCGAATCTGTCCGTTGTCATCCTCGCCGCCGGCAAGGGCACTCGCATGAAATCCGACCAGGCGAAGGTGCTGCACGAGGTCTTCTTTCTGCCGATGATTCATCATGTCCTCGCCGCCGCCCTGCCGCTTCAGGCCGACCGCACCGTGGTCATTGTCGGCCACCAGCGCCAAGCGGTCAGCGCCGCCATTGCTGGCTTCAAGACTGAAATCGTGGTGCAGGAAGAACAGCTCGGCACCGGCCACGCCGTGCTGCTCACCGAGAAGGTAATTCCGGTGGACGCCAGCGATGTGCTGATCCTCTACGGCGATACACCGCTGTTGCGCCCGGAAAGCCTGACGGCGATGCTGGCCCATCACCGTGCCTCTGGCGCCGCCTGCACCCTGATGACGACCGATCTCACTGACCCGTATGGCTACGGGCGGGTGCTGACGACAGCGGATGGCCAAATCACCAGCATCGTCGAGGAAAAGGACGCGACGTTAGCACAGAAGGCGATTAAAACCGTCAATACCGGCATTTATTTGGTGGAACGCGAGGCGTTGTTTACGGCTTTGTCGGCGGTTGATCGCAACAACGCCCAGGGTGAGTTTTATTTAACTGACATCATTGAAAAAATTGTCAAATCCGGCGGCAGCGTTGGCCAGTTCGTCAACCCCAACCCCGATGAGGTTCTCGGTGTCAATTCGAGGGTTGAGCTGGCGCTTGCTCATGCGGGAATTCAGCATCGGCGCAATCAGGCTTTAATGCTCTCTGGTGTCAGCATGGAGTGTCCGGAAAGTATCGCCGTCGCCCTCGGCGCCACAGTTGCGCCTGATTGCCTTTTAGAGCCTGGCGTCCGGCTTTTGGGCACGACCAGTCTGGGCCGTGGCTGCCACATCGGCCAGGGCGCGATCCTTACCAATTGCCAGCTTGGGGAAAAATGTGATGTCGGCGCCTACACTTGCCTGACCGGCGTGATGCTGGCGGCAGGAACGAAAGTGGAGGCGCTGACGCGGGCGCTGTAATCGGAAACAAACTCCTTACGACCAACGGATCCATCATGACCGACCTGAAAAAAGCCTATTCGACCATTCTCGGCGATCATTTCCCGCTGGAGATGACCATTTCTTTCGGTGATCAGACACTGGTCTACCGCAAACGTACCTGGGAGATTCCTCAGGCCGATGGCTCCAATGATGAGCGCGGCCTGCGCTACGGCGAAAATCCCGACCAAGAAGCCGCCCTTTATGAGTTGGTGAACGGCAATCTGCTATTGGGCGGCGTCGAATATATCACACCAGGCCACGGTTTGGTGTCGGCCATTTCCGTCGCCGACATGCCGCAGGTGGGCAAACATCCCGGCAAAATCAACCTGACCGATGTCGATAACGGCCTGAATATTCTCAAATATTTGATGGACAGACCGGCGGCGGTGATCCTGAAACACAACAATCCCTGTGGCGCCGCCTACGGGAATAACCTAGCCGACGCCTTTCTGCGAGCCCTGCGCTGTGACCATATCGCCGCCTTTGGTGGCGTCGTGGTCTTGAACCGTCCCTGCGATCAGAACACAGCCCGGCTGTTGGCGGAAAATTATCTGGAAGTGGTTTGTGCCCCGGACTACGAGGCAGGCAGTCTCGGTATTTTACAAAAAGCGAAAAACCTGCGCATTCTGCGTCTTAGCCGTATCGACCGGCTGGCTGAATACGAACAGTACCGCTTCGTCGATTTCAAAAGCCTGATCGACGGCGGTATCATCGTGCAGCAATCGGCGGTCAACAGCATCCGTAGCGCCGCCGACCTGAAACCAGCCACCGCCACCTGGCAAGGCCGGAACTATGCCTGCGAGCGCCAGCCGAACGAGAACGAAATCGCCGATATGATTTTTGGCTGGGCCGTCGAACATGGCGTTACCTCGAATTCGGTACTCTATGTCAAAGACGGCTGCACGGTGGGCATTGGCACGGGAGAACAGGACCGGGTCGGCGTCGCCGAAATAGCCGTCCACAAAGCCTATATCAAATATGCCGACATGCTCTCCTTTGACCGCTATGGCCTTGGTTACGCTGATTTGGAATTGGCCATCGCCGCTGGCATACGCAAGCTCGAAGAAAAAGAGGAAATCGACGCCGAGACGCGAGCCGACCGAGCCGGTCTGCCTGGCAGCGTCATGATTTCCGACGCCTTTTTCCCTTTCCGCGACGGCGCCGATGTCGGCATCCGCCAGGGTATCGCCGCCATTTTGCAGGCCGGCGGCTCGCAGCGCGATTTCGAGACCATCGTCGCCTGCAACGAAGCCCAGCCCCAGGTGGCGATGATGTACACCGGCCAGCGCTCTTTCAAACACTAGAGGCGAAAATGCCTGCGGAAAGCGATATTCAACTGACCAGCACCGTCTCGCGCTCGCCGGAAACTTTGTCGAATAGTGTCGATGACGAAACGGTGCTGCTCGATGTGGCGAAAAGCAGCTACTACGGCCTTGGCCCAGTGGCCAGCCGCATCTGGGAGGTTTTGCTCGAACCGGTGCCTGTCGCTAGCCTGGTCAGTCAGTTGCTCGACGAATACGAAGTTGACCGCGAGCAGTGCGAGCGCGATGTGTTGATTTTTCTGCGCCAACTCTATGTCGCTGGCTTACTCCTAGTCCGTGTGCCATAATTTTGCCGCCTTTATGCGCCTCGGCGGCGACGAACGCCGCCTCCTGCTTGGCGCTTTGGCGTTGCTGCCGCTGGCGCAACTGGCGGCGCGTTTCTTGCCGCTGCCGAAGCTGATCCGCTTTTTTCGCCTGCAAAAGGCCACGCCGGATGACGAACCGCTCTGCCCGCCGGAGAAGCTGGCGGCGGTAGTATCAGCGCGAAAAATCTTCCGCGTCATCGAGCGGAAATTTTTCTTTTGGCCGGGCAAATGTCTGGCCCAGGCGCTGGTGGCCCGTTTTTTCCTGCGCCGTGCCGGTGTCCCCTGCCTGCTCGTCCTCGGGGCCAGACAGTTTCCGGATGCGCCGGGACAATCCCTGCAAGCGCACGCCTGGCTCAGGGCCGACGGCCAGGTCATTACCGGCGGCGGCGGGCGGGATTATATTCCGGTGGCCTTTTTTATCTGACGCATGGATAATGGCATGACAAAAAAAGAGGACAGGCCCGTTTGACGGCAGGCTGAAGTCTGTGCCCGTTTCGGCTTTTCGTAAAGAAAAAAAGGAGAACGTTATGCCCGGTTTTGAAGTGTTTGGCAAAGAAGAAGAAAAGGAAATTCAGGATGTTCTCAAAACTGGCGTCCTGTTTCGTTATGAGTTCGCGAATGAACGCCAGGGCGTTTACAAGGTGCGAACCTTCGAAGAAAAATTTGCCGCCTTCTGCGGTGCCGCTTGCGCTCAGGCCGTCACTTCCGGTACAGCGGCGCTGAAGGTCGCTTTGGCGGCTTTGGGTATTGGCCCCGGCGATGAAGTCATCACCCAGAGCTTCACCTTCGTTGCTACCTGGGAGGCGATATTAGAAGTCGGCGCCATCCCGGTTTTCACCGAGGTCGATGCCAGCATGAACATGGACCCACGCGACCTGGAGAAAAAAATCACCGCCAACACCCGCTGCATCATCCCGGTGCATATGCTGGGAGCGCAGGCGCGCATCGAAGAGATCGTCGCCATTGCCAAGAAGCATGGCATCCCGGTGCTCGAAGACACGGCGCAATCGGCGGGCGGACGCTTCAAAGGCAAGCATCTCGGCACCTTCGGCGCCTGCGGCACCTTTTCGTTTGATTCAGTAAAAACCATGACCACCGGTGAAGGCGGCATGATCATCACCAGCGATGGCGATTTGTGGCGGGCTATGTCGGAATACCACGACCACGGCCATGACCATGCGCCCAATCCTGGTGGGCGTGGCGGCGAGAAGCGGCGTTTTGTCGGCAGCAACTACCGCATGATGGAAATTCAGGGGGCGATTGGCCTGGCGCAACTGGCCAAACTCGAGCCCGTGATCATCGCCGCGCAAAAAAAGAACAAGGCGGCGTTGAAAGAGGCGGTGGCGGTTTTGCCTGGCGTCCAGTTCCGGGAAATCCTCGACGAGGCGGGCGATACCGCCACTCACCTCTGCTTTTTCCTCGACAGCGCCGAACACTGCCAGCGGGTCAACAAAATCCTGGCCGAGGCCGGTTGCGCCGCCACCTATTTCGGCGCCAATACCTGGCACTACTATCCGCGTTGGGAGCATCTGCTGACAGGTTCCACCGTCAGCCGCGACGGCTGGCCGCTCGCCGCGCACGGCAAACGGCGCTACATTTACGACCCAGCCGCCCTGCCACAGTCGGCGAGTTATATCGAGCGCTGCCTCGGTTTTCAGTTACCGGTCAAACTGAGCGATGAGCGCTTGGCGCAGATGCGCGAAGCCCTGAAAAAGGCCGCCCGCGCCTGAAAGAGGGCAAGGGAAGGGCGGTTCAGCCGCCTTTCCTCTTTGCTTCTTTATAAAAAAGGTGGACGCCGTAGCTGGCAACGTACTGGTAGTCGCCGGCCCAATTTGGCGTCACATATTTGGTATGGTAGTGGGTGGCGCCGCCGGTGATGTCGTTACCGGCCAAGGCCAGATAGACCGAATGAAAACAGGTGACGAAGGCTTTTGGGTCATCGGGAAGACGGGAACTTTTCGGCGAAAACCAACTGAATTGGCCAGATTGAGCGATAACCTTTTTGACCGGGATATGGCGCGCCCAAGCGCGGTTCAAGGTAACTTGGGCAACGGCCACTTGCCCAACTTGTGATTCGGAACGAGCTTCATGGTAGACATTGAGTGTCAGCCACAGCAATCCTTCGAGAAGCGACATGGCAGCTTTCCCTGGGTTGGAGGGCGGCAGGCGGGCAAGACGGTACGACAGGTGGGTACGGCGAAATAAGGTGGATGAAACGTTCAGGTTAGCCCAGTTGCCAGTTGGCCGGCCAATAACGAATTACATTGAATGACGTTCTCAGAGTCTGTAATTTGTTATGACCCGCATAATTGAGTTTGCAATTATAGAGGTGTTTTTCATGCAATTCAAGTCTAATAATTGACACGGCGATATTTTATATGGTAATATCGTGTTTTAACTTATAAAAATATTTTTTCTCCGGCCTTTATTCGGATGATTAAATACGTTGGGTTAGATTTCTTTAAGAAAATTGCTATTATCGTGGAGTGACTATGCGTGTGACGGTATTCGGAGTTGGTTATGTCGGGTTGGTGCAGGCGGCGGTGATGGCCGATTTCGGCCTCGACGTCTGCTGCGTCGATGTCGATGCGAAAAAAATTGATGGTTTGAAGAACGGCGTCATCCCGATTTTTGAACCGGGTTTAGCGGAGATGGCGCGGGACAACATGGCGGCGGGCCGTCTTACCTTCACCACCGACGCCAAGCAGGGCGTCAGCCATGCCGAGATCATCTTCATCGCTGTCGGCACGCCGCCAGGTGAGGATGGCAGCGCTGATTTGCGCCATGTGCTGGCGGTGGCCGAGACCATCGCCCAATTCATGGATGCCCCGAAGATCGTTGTCGATAAATCGACAGTGCCAGTCGGCACCGCCGATAAGGTGCGGGAAAAAATACGCGAGACGCTGGCGCGGCGCGGCGCCGATATTGCCTTTGAAGTTGCCTCGAACCCGGAATTTCTCAAAGAAGGTTCGGCGGTGAACGACTGTATCCGCCCGGATCGCATTATTGTCGGTACCGACAGCGACGAGGTGCGGCGGAAAATGAAAGAACTGTACGCGCCGTTCAGTCGCAACCACGACAAAATGATCCTGATGGACACACGCAGCGCCGAGTTCACCAAATACGCCGCCAACTGCATGTTGGCGACGAAAATCTCCTTTATCAACGAGATGGCGAATTTAGCCGAGCTTTTAGGTGTCGATATCGAACAGGTGCGGCTGGGAATTGGCTCCGACCCACGCATCGGCTACCAATTCATCTATCCCGGCTGTGGCTACGGCGGGTCCTGTTTCCCGAAAGATGTCAAAGCGCTCGAGCGTTCGGCCCAGGAAGTCGGCTACCAGGCGCGGCTCTTGCAAGCGGTCGAGGCGGTCAACGCCGCCCAGAAGGAAAAATTGTTCGCGCTGATCAATCGCCATTATGGTGGCGACATCGCCGGCAAGACCTTTGCCGTTTGGGGCCTGGCCTTCAAACCAAACACCGACGATATGCGTGAGGCCTCGAGCCGTGTGCTGCTCAAAAGCCTGTGGCAAGCCGGGGCGATGGTGCAAGCCTTCGACCCAGAGGCGATGGAGGAGGCGCAGCGGTTGTACGGTGACCGGCCCAATCTGCGGCTGATGGGCACCAAAGAAGCGGCCCTGCGCGACGCCGACGCCCTGGTGATTGTCACCGAGTGGAAAAATTTCCGCGTGCCGGATTTCGCCCTTTTGAAAAAACACCTGAAAGGCCTGGTCATCTTCGATGGCCGCAATCTGTACGATCCGGTCAGAATCGAGGAAAATGGCCTCGCCTATTACGGCATTGGCAGGGGGCGCAGCATCCGAAACCAGGGAAAATGAAGTCCGGGCGTCTAGCCGCGAACTTCCCCTTTCCCTGTTGACGCGACCGGGCCTATGCCGCCCGGTTCAGGCAGGAGAGCAGTGCCTTGACCGAGGCGATGATGATGTCGGTATCGACGCCGACGCCCCAGAAGCGCCGCCCGGTCGCCTCGATTTCGATGTAGGCGGCAGCCTTGGCTGACGAACCGCCGTTCAAGGCGTGTTCGTGGTAGCTTTTCAGCGTGAAACCGCCCGGATAGACTGGTTTCAGCGCCTGGCAGAAGGCATCGAGCGGGCCGTTGCCGCTGGCGGCAATGGTCTGGGTCTTGCCAGCAATCAGCATTTCGGCCTCGATTTCGGCCTGCGAATCCTCACCGCCCATCCGCTGATGTCTCAGGACGCGGAAGTTTTGCAAGGTGTAGGGCGAATCGGCCAGCAGATAGGTGCGTTCAAATGCCTTAAAGACTTCACCGTGCGCCAGCTCACGGCCTTCCTGGTCGGTGATCTTCTGAATGATCTGGCCAAATTCTGCGTGCATCTCCTTTGGCATCTTGTAGCCATAGTCTTTATCCAGCACATAGGCGGCGCCACCTTTGCCACTCTGCGAGTTGATGCGGATGATCGACTCGTAGGTGCGGCCAACGTCCGACGGGTCGATGGGCAGATAGGGCACCTGCCACAGGCCGGATTCGGCCAGTTCGTAGGCGGTCATGCCTTTGTTGATCGCGTCCTGATGCGAGCCGGAAAAGGCTGTGTACACCAATTCCCCGGCATAGGGGTGGCGCTCATGCACCGGTAATTTACAGACCCGCTCATGCACTTCGATCAGGCGGTTGATGTCGCTCAAGTCGAGCCCCGGATCAATGCCTTGGCTGAACATGTTGAGGGCCAACGTCACCAGATCGACATTGCCGGTGCGCTCACCGTTGCCAAAGAGCGTGCCCTCGACCCGCTCGCCGCCAGCCATCAAAGCCAGTTCGGTGGCGGCGACGGCGCAGCCACGGTCGTTGTGGGCGTGCAGGCTGATGATGGCCAGCTCGCGGTTTTTCATGTGGGTGACGAACCATTCGATCTGGTCGGCGTAGATGTTCGGCGAAGTCAGCTCGACGGTGGCCGGCAGATTGAGGATCAGTTTGTTATCGGGCGTCGGTTGCAGCACCTCCATCACCGCCTCGCAGATGGAAACCGCGAAATCAATTTCGGTTCCCGTGAAGCTTTCCGGCGAATATTCATAGCGGAAACGGATGCCGGGATACTTCGCCTCCTCTCGTTTCAACAGCCGCGCTCCTTCCACGGCCAGGGCGGTGATCTCCTTTTTGTCCATCTTAAAAACGGTGCGGCGCTGCAAAGTCGAGGTCGAATTGTAGAGGTGGATGATAACCTCTTTGGCGCCGACGATGGATTCGTAGGTCTTGACGATCAGAGGCTCGCGGGCTTGGGTCAGCACCTGGATGGTGACGCCGTCGGGGATCAGATCATTTTCAATCAGATGCCGCGTAAATTCATACTCGACCTCGGAGGAGGAAGGAAAGCCAACCTCGATTTCGCGAAAGCCAATATCGACCAGCAACCGATACATCTCCAGTTTTTTGTTCAGGCTCATCGGCTGGATCAGCGCCTGGTTGCCGTCACGCAGATCGACGCTGCACCAGACCGGGGCGGTGGTGATGCTTTTGCTGGGCCAGGTACGCTCAGGGAAATTCATCGGTGGATAGGGACGGTATTTTTTCACCAGTTGCGAAAAATTCGGGTTCATAGGGTGCCTCATTGGGGAACGGTTTTTAGGGAATAAAAAAAGGGCTGCGGTATTGCCGCAGCCCTTTGGTGGTGACGAGAATGAACGATGGCGAACCTACACCTCTCCTCCCAAGACCTGGCGGCAAGCCGGACGGTCAAGCAGCAATAGTGTGAGCGGTAGAGCGAGGAGCGGGGTATTCATGGAAAACCTCCGGATTTGATGAAAGCACGAATGTAGACGGATTGCCGCGACCTTGTCAAACGGTTTTTCCACGAATCTCACTTCTTCAACCGCTTGGCAAAATCGAGCATCCGCTTGATCGGCAGCCGCGCTTTGGCCGCCAGTTCCGGCGCTACCTTAATTTCACCGGCGCCAGTGCGCAGCGTTTCGGCAAGATTCTGTAAGCTGTTCATCTCCATCCACGGGCAATGAGCGCAGCTCTGGCAATCGCCGCCGATGCCGACCGCCGGCGCTTCGATGAAAATTTTGTCCGGGGCCAATTGCCGCATCTTGTGAAAAATGCCGGCGTCAGTGGCAACGATGAATTCTTTATGCGGCAGTTCGTGCGCCGCCGCAATCATCGCCGTCGTCGAGCCGACGACATCGGCCTGCATAACCACTTCGGCGGGCGACTCCGGATGCACCAGCACCGCCGCCTGTGGATGGGCGGCCCGTATCCGCCGCATCGCCTCGCCACGAAATTCATCATGGACGACGCAGAAACCGGGCCAGAGAATCATGTCGGCGCCGGTTTCTGTCGCCACATAACGTCCCAGGTGTTTGTCTGGCGCCCAGATGATTTTTTCGCCTTTGGCCGCCAGATGGCGGATGACCAGCAGGGCGATGCCCGACGTCACCATCCAGTCGGCGCGGGCTTTGACGGCGGCGCTGGTGTTGGCATAGACGACCACCGTGTAGTCAGGATGTTGGTCACAAAAATCTATGAACAAATCCGCCGGACAGTATTCATCGAGCGAACAGGTGGCCGCCGGCGCCGGCATGAGCACCGTCTTCTCGTTATTCAGGATTTTCGAGGTTTCGCCCATGAAGCGGACACCCGCCACGACCAAAGTTGTCGCCGGATGGGCGGCGGCAAAGCGGGCCATCTCCAGCGAGTCGGCGACGCAGCCACCGGTCTCTTCGGCCAGTTGCTGAATGGCACCGCTGGTGTAGTAGTGAGCGACCAGCACGGCGTCGCGTTCTTTGAGCAGTTCTTTTATTTCACGCCGCAGTTCCTCACCTTGCGCCGGCGTCAGTTGCGGCCAGGACGGATGAGGGGGAACGGTGATTTGCGGCAGGGTGACGGCGGCGGTATTGGCTTCGGACAAGGCGGTCATGGCGGCGCGAGAAGGAGGGAGGAATGGAAACCAGGCGGCCCGGTGAATGTATCAATTTATACCGGATTGCCGCGCTCGTAAACCGGGTTTGCCGCCGGATAACACGCTCCTGTTGCCGGAGGCTGTTGCCGGAGGCTTTGCCGCTGGTCGCGGGCGTGGTACATTTCGACGAAACGCAAGTCAATTTCTTTTCGGCTTTTCCGTGAACGAAGAACCTATCGCAGTACACGAACCGCCTGCGGAACCATCTATGGAACCGTCTTTGGCATCGTCGGTGACCGCGCCCGTATCCGCTTCCGGCCCGGCCCATGGCGCCGAGGCGGTCTATGGCCTTTTGTTTATCGTGTGGCTGCTGGCGCTGGTGGCGGTGGCTCTTTTCTGTAAGGGCGTTCTGTGGCTGAATCTGCCGTCAGTCAGCGCCATTACCCACTACCAGCCGCCGCAGGCCACATTGATCTATGACCGCAACGGCCAGGTGGTCGAGCGGATTTCTCGCGATTACCGCATCTTCGCGCCGCTTGCCGATATGCACCCGCTCTTGCCAAAAGCCTTCGTCGCCGCCGAGGATGGCCGCTTCTACCGTCATGACGGCCTCGATTTCCGGTCGATTCCACGGGCTTTGTACCACAATCTGAAAGATAGGAAAAAAGGCCAGGGCGCTTCGACCATCACCCAGCAGGTGGCTCGCCTCATGTTCTTGACGCCGGAAAAGACCTATCTCCGCAAGCTGAAGGAGGTGATCCTCGCCTGGCGCATCGAGCGGGTACTGAAAAAAGATGAAATCCTGGCAATTTATCTGAATGAAATCTATCTCGGCAAGGGCGCCTATGGCGTCGAAGCGGCGGCGCGGGCGTATTTTGGCCGGCCATCGCGGGAACTGAACTTAGCCGAAGTGGCGCTTTTAGCCGGATTGCCGCAAGCGCCCTCGCGATATTCGCCAGGAAAATCGCAGGAGGCGGCCATCGTCCGCCAGCGTTATGTGTTGAATCGCATGGCCGAAGATGGCTATATCAGTCAGGACGAGGCGCGGGCCGCCTTCGCCGCGCCGCCGCGTTTCCGTGATAATGACAAGGATAATGACAAAGCGCCGCTCAGTGATGACGGACACCCGGCCAAGGCCAACGTCTGGTATCTCGATATGGTCAAACGCCGCGCCGCCGAACTGCTGGGTCAGCCGCTGGCCGGCGCCGGGGCCAAAATCTATACCTTCCTCGATCCGGCGCTACAAGAAAAGGCGGATGACGCGGTATCTAAAGGAAGTCAGGCTGTGGCGGCGCGCTGGGCCTTGCGCGGCCTGCGCCAGCCGCAGCCGCAGGTGGCCCTGGTCTGCATCGAGCCAGACAGTGGCCGAGTGGCGGCGCTGGTCGGCGGTCTCGATTTTACCGTTTCATCGTTCAACCGGGCGGCGCAAGCCAGACGCCCGGCGGGTTCGGTCTTCAAACCCTTTGTTTACGCCGTGGCTTTGCAGCGAGGCTGGCAGCCGGATTCGCCGATCGAGGACACGCCACTGACCGTCGATACCGGCCACGGGCTGTGGAGTCCGAAAAATGCCGATGGCCGGTACCAGGGAGCAATTCCGCTCAGCCGCGCCCTGGCCATTTCCTCGAACGTCGCGGCGGTGCGATTACTGCGGCAGGTCGGCATTGAGCCGGTGCGGCAACTGGCACGTCAGGCCGGCATCGTTTCGCCGACGCCAGATGACTTGTCGCTGGCGCTTGGCGCCGTCGATGTGTCGCTCCTCGAAATGACCGCCGCCTTTGCCATCTTCGCCGATGCAGGCCGGTTCCACGAACCGATGCTTATCGACCATATCGAAACCGCCGACGGCCAGTATCTTTCCGGCGGTGGCGGTGGCCGCCGGGTGTTGCCGGAAGACACCGCCCGGCGCATGAAAACCCTTTTGGCCGGCGTGGTGCGCCATGGCACCGGCGCTCTGGCCGCGTTGCCCGGTGAGGTGGCGGGTAAAACCGGCACCTCGAATGACAACCGCGACGCCTGGTTCATCGGTTTCACCGACAAATATCTGACCGGCGTTTGGGTCGGATACGACCACAACGACGGCCTGGGGGATAAAGAAGGGGGTGGTCGCACTGCCGCGCCGATCTGGCGCAACTTCATGCGGGCGGCTGGACAATGATGCGGACAATCCATCCAGCGCCCTGCCGAGACGAAGCGTTGGATTTCCGGCCTAAACCGCCACCTATTCAGCGAATGAAATTGGTCCGTTGCTGGGCTTCGCGTTGCGGATAGGGGTAGGTCTTCTTGCCCAGATCGATACATTTCAGCAGCCAGGCCATGTTCAGGCCCAGGGTGCGCATGATTTGCAAACCTTCCAGGTCTTGCCGCACCTCCTCCGGGCTGGTGCCATGCACGGCGTTCCAGTACTGCGATGACACCACCGGCATATTGGAATAGGTGAAGTATTTGTTCAGCCGATCGAAGGTGGCGCTGGCGCCGCCCCGGCGGCAACTGACCACCACCGCCGCCGGTTTGTAGGCGTAAGGATCCGACTTAGCGAAATACATACGGTCGAGAAAAGAGGTGAGGATGCCGTTCGGCCCGGCGTAGTAGACCGGTGAACCGACAACGAGGCCATCGGCGGCCTTTAGCTTGTCGATGCACTCGTTGACGCCATCGTCGTCAAAAACACAGTGGCCGGTGCTCTGGCATTTGCCGCAGGCGATGCAGCCGCGTATCGCCTTTTTGGCGACATGGATGATTTCCGTGCCGATGCCTTCCTTTTCCAGTTGCGCCGCCACTTCGCTTAAGGCGGTGAAGGTGCAGCCGTTTTTGTGGGGACTGCCGTTGAGCATGAGAACACGCATGATGTTTCCTCCTGGCTGGTGGTTTATTTGCCTTTACAACGAAAAGCGCCCAGATCGATTTGGTATTTGTTGATTTTATCGTACAGGCTTTTGCGGGAAATCTCCATCCGCTGGCAAGCCAGATTGACCTGACCACCGCTTTCCTTCAATACTTCCTCAAGGTAAGTACGTTCCTGCCGCTCCATGAATGCCTTCCATGGCAGGCCAGGCGGCGTTTCGCTTGCCACTTCGGCCAAGGCTGGTGGACTATCCTCGGGTTTTGCCGCCACCTCTTCTTTTGTTCCCAGCACGCAGGCGCGACGGACATAATTGCGCAGCTCACGGACATTGCCCGGCCAGCCGCGCTCCAGCAAAGCCCTGGCCCAACCGGGCGGCATCGGGCGGCAGACATGACGGCCATCGGCGCTGTATTCCCGCCAAAAATGCTCGGCCAAGAGCGGGATGTCCGACCGGCGCTGACGCAGCGGCGGCACCGTTACCGGCAGGACATTGAGGCGGAAGTACAGATCCTCACGGAAATTTCCCTTGTTGATTTCGGCGACGAGGTCGCGGTTGGTAGCCGCGATCACCCGCGATTGCAAGGGGATCAGGGCATTGCCGCCCAGCCGCGTAAAGGCGCGTTCTTCCAATACCCGCAACAGTTTCGCCTGCACATGCAGCGGCATCGAACAGATTTCATCGAGAAACAAAGTGCCGACGCCGGCATACTCGAATTTGCCTATCTTTTTCGCCGTTGCCCCGGTAAAAGCGCCCTTTTCGTGACCGAACAGCTCCGACTCGATCATCTCGGCTGGCATCGCCCCCATGTTGACCGCCACATAGGGTGCGTTCTCGCCTGGGCCAAGGCGATGCAATGCTTGCGCCACCAGTTCTTTGCCAACCCCGGTTTCACCGGCAATCAGCACTGGATCTTTTTCCGGGGCAATGGCTTCGATCTGGGCATAAAGTTCCAGCATCAGCGGATGGCCGCCGAGCAGGCCGCAGAACTGGGTACGGCCCTGGCGGCTGACCAGCATCTGACGTTCCAGACGGCGGTTTTCCAACACCAGCCGCCGCCGTTCGATGGCGCGGGCCAGCGTCGCGAAGATGATGTCGTCATCGACCGGCTTCTGCAAAAAATGGTAGGCCCCTTTTTTTATCGCCTCGACGGCCATGGTCACATCGCCGTGGCCGGTGATCAGAATCACCGGCAGATCGGGGTCCTTGGCCAGCGCCGCCTGCAAAAGCTCCATGCCGCTCATTTCCGGCATCCGGATGTCGGCCAGCGCCGCCGCGTAGTCGTACTGTTCCACACTGGCCAGAGCCTGGCGCGGGCTGGTGAAGGTCTCGGCCCGATAGCCGCCCAGGGTCAGGGTCTGGCGCAGGGCCGACAGCAGATACAGGTCGTCGTCCACCACCATGATCAGCGGTGGCTCGCCTGGGGATTCTTGCTGAGATTCCACATTTCTCCAAAATGCGAATATCCTGGCGGATAGCGCTTATTTGATGATGTAGCGTTGCCCATCCTTGCTGATGTAATCGATCATTTTCAGCACATCCGCCGATGCCGCGCCCTTGGTGATTAAGGTGGTGGGACGGGCGATCTCGGGAGTATCCGGGCTGTTGACCAGATAATCGATCTGAGAAAGGGCACCAAAGCCAATGGCTCCGGAATTCCTGACGATGCGGTTTTTGATGTCTTCGGCGATCGTCCCCATCATGGCATCCTTGGTGTACGCGGCGCCGTTCATGATACTTTTCTGAAACACCGACATCGTGCCGGGAATCTGATTGCCCAAGACGACAAGGATAGGTTTATCAGGCCCGCCGACCTGCGACCAGTTCTTGATCGTGCCACCGAAAATCCCCATCAACTGCTCTTTGGATAGCGATGCCACCGGGACATCGGGATTGGTCATCACCTTAATCTTGTCGTAGCCGATGATCCAACTGTTATACACGGACGGATCGGGGATAGCATATCCGTCCTTCTTCATCATTTCCACCCAATCGGTAAACGAAACCCCGCCGACCGCGCAGTGCACCTTGCCGGCATCGAGATCTTTCCAGGCCTGAACAGGGCCACTGGCAATATTCGTCAGTTTGATGTCGAGTGCTCTGAGCATGGGATATTCGATCTTTCTGAAGATATTCTCCGTAGCCGCCGCGCCGGCGCCTATGACTATTTCACTCGCCCAGGTGGAGGCGACAATTCCCATGACGCAGGTCATGGCGAGCAGTGTACTCAGGAAAAGCACTGGCAAACGTGTTCTCATGGATAATCCTCCAAGATGTGGGTTAACAGCGCAAGCCTCAAAAAACTATATGGTAGAAGAAAAAGATATGGAAAGAATTTTTTTAAGCTGAAATTCAGATGTCCAGCCATATTTCTCTAACATGAATAATAGACATATGGCCGCAACCAGTTCTTCGTGCATTTCTATCGTATTGTGTTTGATTCTTTTTTTTTCTTGATCCATAATCTGACTATGAATCGAAGAATGCGCCTTGGCAAGAAGCATAATATAAGAGTGTAGCCTGTACCGGAAAGATGCGATGGCAGTAGAAGCGAAAAAAATCGACGGGTTCTCCCTCGACAATATCCTGCAGATTTTTTCCATGGAGAAGAAATCGCAGACATTGCATGTTACGAAAGAGGCCAATGTCGGTGTGCTCGATGTAGAAGACGGTGAGCTTGTCCATGCGGAATTAGGTAATATTGCTGGATTAAATGCCGCTGTCGAGATTCTTCTCTGGGATGATATTCAGGTTGAATTATTCCCTCTCCGCTCTGTTTCCAGAACAATCAATAGCTCCATTATCAATATCCTTCTCGAGGTTTCAAAATTAAAAGACGAGAGAAAAAGCTTTCTTGATGAATCTGGAGAAATCCTGCTTGCTTCCGCAATCGACAAGGCGGAGCGGTGGCAGCACAAAGAGGCGCATGCCGATCTCGCTCAGTACATAAAAAAGAATCGTAACAACGCCGTTGCCTGGATATGGTATTCCCGCATCCAAGGCAGTGTGGAAATCATGAAGAAAGCTTTGGAAATGGCGGCGAGCCTTGATGTCGGCAATCCGTTGGTTCAGGAAGATCGAAGCAAATTCGCCGCTGTCTCAGATTATCTGACCGATAGTGTGGTTCGCAAATGTTATTTCTGTTGGTCTCCCCTCAACCGAAGCGGTAACGTCTGCCGATATTGCCGGGGATCCCTGCTTATCACTCGTGAAACCCTGGCGCAGCCAGGATCAGGCGACGCCGGATGGCTCGATCAGGCGCAAAAGCGTTATACCCGCATTCTGGGCAAACATCCCCGCAGTCTCATTGCCCTGTATTGCCTTGCTCTGATCAACATCAACAACCGCAATTTCAATGATGCCCTCGCCTATCTCGACAAGGCGGCGAAGATAGCACCAAACAAAGTTTTGTTTGCCAATCAACTGAAGCTGCTGCTTGAGCATTTAGCCAGCCGGTCCGTCGAGGAATTGTCGATCACCGAACACACCGAGACAGTCGCTGTCCCGACACCCGAAAAGGCCGTCGATGCCGTCGCGTCCCCCGAGCAGAAAATGATTCTGGTCGTGGAGGACAGTTCCACCACCAGAAAGGTCATCGCCATCACCCTCAGCCGTCAGGGGTACCGGGTGGTGGAAGCTGCCGATGGTCTCGAGGCCTTGAGCAAAATCAGTGAGGAACGACCAGACCTGATCATGCTCGACGTCATCCTGCCGAAAATGGACGGTTATAAAATACTGTCTATTATTAAAAGCAACAAAGAATTCAAAGAGATCCCCGTAATCATGCTCACCAGCAAGGATGGCTTCATCAACAAGATGAAGGGGAAGATGGCGGGGGCAGCCGCCTATCTCACCAAGCCGTTCGCTCCGAACATGATGATCGCGGAAATTCAGAAGCAAATGCAACCATACTGACAATTTTTTAAAAATGAAATGAGATGGAGCATATCATGGCCAAACGGAAAATTTTGGTTGTTGACGACAGCCCAACCCAACTGAATATCATGAAGGCGCCGTTTGAGGAAAAAGGATTTCAGGTTATCACCGCCATGGATGGCGAGGAAGCGGTGGCGATGGTGAAGTCCGAGAACCCAGATCTGGTGGTGCTGGATGTGATTATGCCCAAGTTGAACGGTTTTCAGGCATGCCGGCAAATCAAGAGCTTGAAACAGGATCTGCCCGTTATCCTCCTGACCTCGAAAAATCAGAAAAGTGACGAATTCTGGGGCAAGAAGCAGGGGGCTGACGTGTACATGACCAAACCGTTCGACAGCGCCGAGTTGTTTGCCAACGCGGCCAAATTGCTCGCCTGAGCGGTTCGGATGGTCACTTTCGGCGAATAGAGCGATTGAGAGGTAGCCTAAATGGCCGATTTGCTCCATAGCCCTGATACCGAAGAACAGGGAAATTCCCTGCAGGCGCTGCTTGTCGCCATTGATCGCGAAACCGCACAGGAACTTGTGCTGGACGCGGCTTCGCTGAAAGAGAGGGCAGCGCGCAACATCAGAAAAAAGAAGCCCTATATTGCCTTCTTGCTGGGGAAGGACGAGATGGCTCTGCCCATCGGTTCTGTCCGGGAAATCGGCTACTTGCCAGAAGTGACCCCTCTGCCGAATATCCCTCCCTGGATCAGAGGCATAGTGCAGATTCGGGGGGAAATCCTGTCGGTGGTCGACTGCTGTATGCTCTTCGGCATCAAGGAATATGACTATCACATGCAGCCATCCTATGTCTTTTTCAGGCGTCAGGATCTCCAATTCTGCCTGATGGTGAACAGAATCACCGGTGTCGTCAATCTGGATGAACAACATAATGCGCTGCTGCCTTTTTCACCTGAACATGGTCAGCATCTCTCAAAATTATCATCATTGTTCAGAGGTATCCATGTCGAGGATAAACGGACGGTTCATATCCTTGACGATACAAAGCTGGGCACATCGCCGCTGATTCTCAAATGGCAATAATCATGGAGTGCCGACCACAAACCGTTGTACCGGGAGCAAGGTAATGGCGCAGGTCAGGAACGATTTTCTTGCGGGATACGTCGAGGAGGTGCAGACCTACGTCCCGACCATGCGAACCGCCATCGGTGAACTTCGGATCAATCCGCGCCAGCGGGGTACTCTGGAAGAGTTGCACCGCCTCACGCACATTATCCGCGGCGCATCGGCCATGATTGGCATCGACGTCCTCAGTCGGATTGCCAGCCACATGGAAAATACGCTGGAACAGGTACTGGAGGGACGACAGACGCTTGCCGCCGAGACGCTGACCGCCATGGAGGCGACGGTCGCGCGCATCGAGAGCTGTTGCCAGAGCCTGCAGCAGGGCGTTTCCGTGGACGAGACGCACTTGGTCGATCTCACCGAAGCGGATTTCAAGGATATCGATGCCGCGGCAGAGACGATGCTCTCTCCTGATGCCATATGGGAACCGGTTTTCGACGAGGCGCTTTCGCCCGCCGAATTCTCCGCCCCTGAGCCCGATGACGAGCTGATGGCGGAATTTCGGGTCGAGGCGGAGGAACATCTGGAAGCCCTGCATCAAGCGATGCAAGGACTGGAACGACAGGTTGTCGGCACCGTGCTGGTGCGTGGCGATCTGCGGGAGACCGTCCGCAATATCCGGCGTTCCGTGCATACCATCAAAGGCGCGGCCAGTGTCATCGGTTTGGCCAACCTTGCCGCCTATGCCCATCTGGTTGAAGATGTGCTCGATTGGTTGTACGAGACCGCGGCGAGTATGGAGCAGCGGATGGTGCCGCTTCTGTCCGACGCCTTGGATCTGCTGGCAATAATGATCCTGACTCCGGCGGAGTTTGATGAGCAGCGCGCCCAAGCGGTGCTGGATGAGTTGCATGGCTGTATGGAGAACGGGACATCCCTGGTGCCGCACGAGGACAGCGAAGCGACGGATGCGTCGAGCGAGGCCGTGCCCGATGCCCTCCAATCACCTCTCCCTTCTGAAGAAAGACGGGATGATGCGCTGGGCAAAGGATCGATGCCGGACTCGCTGTTCAGCGACGAAGAAAGGCGGCTTTTGCACGAGGGTTTCCTCGAAGAGGCGGAAGAGCATCTGCAGCAACTGCATGGATCGATGCAGATCCTTGCCGCCGAAATCGATGGGCGGATTGTCCCTGACACCGAACAGAAGGAGGAAATCCGCAAGATCAGAAGGGCGGTCCATACCATCAAAGGGGCGTCGGCGGTGATCGGCCTGCGCGAGTTGGCCGCTTATGCCCACGGAGTCGAAGATTTTCTCGATTGGCTCTATGATGGCCCCCGCCATCTCGATCTGGCAACAGTGGAGCACCTGACGAACGCCCTGGATTGTCTGGGTCTGCTGGTCGAATCTCCCGAATCCGTCACCGCGGACAGGCAGGCCAATATTCTCCAGCATCTGCTGGCGATTTCTCAAGGGAATAAATGTGAAGAACCGCTGGCCGAGGATCGGCCCGATGCGGCCAGCGTCTTGGAGCTGGCTCCAGATATAACCGCTGTCCCAGAGCCGGCTCCGCCGGAAGACAGCGTTGCCGAGCGGGAAGGCAATACGGTCGCGCCTCCACAGGTTGCGGCCTTCGACAGGCGCCGGACCGTTCGCATCAATCAGGGACAGCTCGATACCCTGGTCAATCTGGCCAATGAACTGCTGGTCGGGATCAGCGGTTTTGACCAGAACATGGGTTTGTTCAAAAAAGCGCTGGAAGAGATGGAATTGGCTTCTCGGAGGCTGAAAGGCATTGCCTTGGAATTGGAAACCAAGTTCGAGGTCAAGGCCCTCGATCGTTTGTCCCGGCACTTTGTCCATCTTGACAAGGCGGTGGCCGATATCAAGAGCAGTCAGAGCTTTGCCGAATTCGATGCCCTGGAACTCGACCGCTACACCCAGTTGAACCTGATCATCCGCTCCCTCAACGAGTCGGCGATCGATGTTGCCGCCATCCATACCAATCTGAATGGCGTTTACAGCGGCATCGGCGGCGATATTGGCCGTCAGTATCAGGCGATTCGCCAGTTGCAGGTACAGATAATGCGGACCCGCATGAGCCCGATGTCAAACCTGTCGTCGCGGCTGACCCGTACTATGCGCGACGTGGCATCCCGGCTGGGCAAACAGGTTCGTTTGGTGATCGAAGGCGGCCAGGTCGAACTCGATCGCATGGTCTGGGAAAAATTGGCCGACCCCTTCATGCACCTGGTGCGCAATGCCATCCACCACGGAATCGAGCCGCCCGAAGAGCGGCTGGCCAGGAACAAACCGGCGTTGGCCACCATCACTCTGTCCGGCCGGAGAGAGGGCAATCATATTGTCATCCGTTTCAGCGACGACGGGCGGGGATTGGATTTCGCGGCCATCCGGGAAGCGGCCCGCCGGCGCGGCTTGAGAGACGCGGTTGACCATATGGACGAGGCGCGGCTTACCGAGATGATCTTCTATCCAGGCTTCAGCACCAAGACAATCAGCGAGATTTCGGGCCGTGGAGTCGGCATGGATGTGGTCAGGGAAAACATTAAGGAGCTGCAAGGGTCCATCGCCGTGGAAAGCCAAGCCGGCGCCGGGATGACTTTTGTCTTGCGCGTGCCCTTTACGCTGGGCGTCGCCCAGGCTTTGCTGGTCAAGACCGGTAACGTGACCTACGGCATCGCCCTGAACGACATCAAAGGTATCCATCGCCTGGAAGAGGAAAAGATTTCCTTTGCGGAAGGAACCTGCAAAATCGCCGGCGAGACAATCCCATGGTATTCACTGAGGGATTTGCTGGGCCTGGGCGGAGAAGAACCAGACGAAAACCATTCGCTGGCGTTGAACATGTTTGCCGGGGAGCGAACCATCGCCCTTTCCATCCCCCAGATTACCGGACAGAAAGAAGTCGTCATCAAGGGACTCGGCACGCACTTGCGGTTGGTGGCCGGCGTGTCCGGGGCGGCGGTCATGGGTGACGGCAGCGTCGTACCCGTGTTGAATATTCCCGATTTGATCCAGGCCAAACGCGCCGAACATAAAGACGGCCTCGCCTTCAAACTGGACATCCCCAAAGCCTTTACCGTGATGATTGTCGATGACTCCATCTCTATTCGCCGTGTCATGAGCCGTCTGGTGGCCGCTAACGGCTGGACTCCGATTGAAGCCAAGGATGGCTTGGATGCCATGGAGCAGTTGGAGATGGGAGAAATTCAGCCGGATTGCATTGTTCTGGACATCGAAATGCCGCGGATGAACGGGTTTGAGTTCCTGACGAAACTGCCTTATCTCCCCGTGGGCAAAGATATTCCGGTGGTGATGCTCACCTCGCGGACGTCGGACAAACATCGGGAAAAGGCCCTGCAACTGGGTGCCGGGGCTTTTCTCAACAAACCATGCAAGGATGAGGAATTTGTCGATACCGTGCTCAGGTTGACTGGCCGGGCCAATGCGCTTTCGGCTGAACGGGAGGCGGCGTGATGAAGACCTTGCATCTCGCGCAGATAGGCCGGCAACTGTTTGCCGTCGACAAGGAGCGCGTGCTTGGCGTCGGCATGTACAACTCCGATTCCCCCAGGCCGATAGAGCAAGATGGCAGACGGTATTTGCCCCTGCCCAACGGCCATCGGGTGGTGATTTGCGATGTGCGGGCATTGATGGCCGGATATGACGCGGAGGCGCTTGCCAAACCCAGAGGTTACTACCTGATTATTGCCCACGGCAAGCAAGCGATGGCCTTGCCCATGAGCGGCAAAGGCAGAATCGTCACGGCGGATATCGCCGCTGCTCTGCCCTTGCCGCCCGCCTGCGCCGAACGGTCGCGGGCGCTCATTTCCGGCGTGCTGGTCAATGGCGATGACCTGATTTTGCTGCTCAACCCGCAAACCGTGCTGGAAGCGACGGCGGCGCGGCATCTTGGAGCCTGGCACTCGACACAGGAGCGCGGCTAAGACATGGCTATGAAAAACCAACAACGGCAGAGCGGTTTCCGCGGCTATCTGTTGCCTCTGTCGATCATCGGTTGCTCCGAAGACTTTGTTTGTCTGTTCACCCAGAACCAAATCGTCGAGATCCTCGAGCCGAGATTTCTGCCGGAAATACCCGGCAGCCCCGGCTATCTCAAAGGCGTATTGCTGTACCGCGACAGCCTGTTGCCTGTCATCGATCTCGACGAATTATGCGCCCGGCACAGCTCCCTTTGGCGGAAGGACTACCGGCAACTGGTGGTGGTGCGCACCGGCGCGACCGATCCGGAAACCGGCGCGCCATTGAAGGCCGTGGTGGCTGCCGAGGAAAGAATGCGGATTGCCAGAATATCCGGCCAGGAACTTACGGAAGCGTTTGAACAACTGGAAGTTCCGTCCGTCCTGAGCAAAACCGGCCTCGTGCGAGGCTGCTTCAAACATGAGAACGATTCGATTGCCCTGCTCGATCTCGGGCCGTTGGCGCGGGGCGCGTATGCAAGCATCTGAGAGAGTTTTGCCGGCAATGATGGAACAAAGCGTTCTCGACAACCGCATCCGGGTGGTGACCAAAAGAATGGAAGGAGTACGCTCGGTCTCTCTTGGTTTTCTTATGGCGACCGGCCCGATGGACGAGGCGGAGAATCGCGGCGGCGTCGCTCATCTGGCCGAACACCTGATGTTCGCCGGCACCAGGCAGCGGGATGCCGATGAAATCGCCCGGATGATGGATGCCACCGGCGGCCAGGCCGGCGGTTTCACCTCCCGCGACTACACCTGCTTCACGACCACGGTATTGGACGATTATCGCACATATGTCATTGATTTAATTGGTGATATATTAATCAATTCCCAGTTCGCCGAATATGCCGTCCATCAGGAAAAAGAAACGATCATCAGGGAGTTGAGCGCCCAGCTCGACCGACCGGACATCTGCGCCCACGAACGCTTGAAGGCCCATATCTGGCAGGGACATCCGCTGGGGCGGCCCATCGGCGGCACCATCGCCTCGGTGGCGGCCTTGCGGCAGAAGGATGTGATCCGCTTCGTCCGTGACAATTATCAGCCGCGCCGGTTGATTATCGCCGCCGCCGGCAATGTCCGCCACCAGGACGTGGTTGCCAATGTGGCCGATGCCTTCTGGATGATGCCGGATGACGGTAAAACCGACACCGATCCGGTTCGTCCCGTCTTTCATGGCGGCGTTACCGTGGAATGCAAGGGCGTCTCCCATGTCTACTTTTCCATAGGGTTGCGCGCCGCCCCGTATGCGGCGGCGGAACGCTGCCTGATCCACCTGCTCGCAACCATTCTGGGAGGCGGCATGAGTTCCCGCCTCTTCAGGAAACTACGGCAGGAATTGGGGATGGTTTATGAAATAACCGCCGAGTATCAAGCGTATCGGGACGATGGCGTCATCGTCATCGAAGGGGCGACCACCCCCGAATTGCTGTACCCTGTCCTTTATCACATCTTGACCGAGATCAAGGGCATAGCCCAGCAAATGTTGCCGGTTTTGGTGGAGGAACTCTGGATCGCCAAAATGCAACTCCGAGGACAGCATATCATCGCCCAGGAAAACTCCCATACCTGCATGAGCCATCTGGCCACGCAAACCTTTTATTTCAATCGCTTTGTCGATTCATCCGAGATTTTGGAGCAAATTTCGCAAGCGGATTTAGACGGGATCAATGCCTTTGCCGCCAGCATGCTGACCGAAGGATTGTGCCATCCAGCCATCGCTCTGGTTGGCCCTTCCTGCGAGCAGGTGTGCGATATGGCGGCTCTTGAGACAATGTTGCGGAGTTTTCAGTAAGTTAGGTGTTATCACAAAGAGGGGGATAATGACATGGCACTGGATGCGACTATCAAGAAAAACTGGATCGAAATTCAAAAGAAAAACACCGTCCCGGTGAATGCCATCGGCGTGAAGATCAACCCGAAGGACGAAAAAACATTGAAAGTTTGGAAAGATGAAGGGATCGATGCTTTCGTGAAAAAGTAATATGAGATGCGGTGAAATTTGACCGCTCGATGTCAACGATATTGAATCGCAGTTGAGCGAGGAATTTGGGGGGCAGAATGGAACAAGAGAAAAGACGGATAAGCTGGGCGCGTTACCTATTCTTGGGGCACTGGGTCGGCGACCTGTTTGCGGCAACCACCGGGAGGCTCAGTATTCGCAGCAAACTCATGGCTTCCTTTGCCGGCTCGGTCGCTCTGACGCTTGTCATTGTCGTCATCGCTATCCTTTCGCAACGCTTTGCCAGGACGACCATCGATGAACTTGTGCGAGTGCATGGCCAGATTGCCCGCCTCAGTCTCGACATTGGCAGCACGGTGCGGGCCATGAATGTGCATGAAAAGGATTTTTTGCTCAATTACGAGAGGATTGGCATAGACGAAGCCAAGACACAGTATCTGAACAAATTTCTTGCCGCGAGCGGCGATGCGTACCAGAAACTGCTCGAGGTGCAGCGGGCGGCGATCGACGCCAAGACAAAAGCGGATGCCCAGCAGGCCATGGAAGCCATCAACAACTACGTGGCGTTGTTCATGAGCACAGTGGACATCCTGGAATTCCAGGTCAATCCGGTGTCCGGCGAGCTGACCAAACTGCGTCAGTCGGTTGATGATCTGCGGAAATCCATGACCGCAGTTCCCTCTCTCCGTCTCCAGGCGCTCTTACAATCTTTGTTGTTCGATATACAGGGGTATCTGGCGACCCCTGACAGCCAGCTTGGTGAACGTGTACAGGCTGAGGCTGAATCCTTTAGAAATGCCATTGAATCGTGGACAGACAATCCGGCCCTGCAAGACACGTTGCGGGTGCAGATCCATAATGTAATAGAATGGTTTAACAAGGTTGTCGCAAGCAACGATGCAATCAACAAGAAAATCCAGGCGTACCAACAAGCGCTCAAGCAAACGGAGCCGGTTATCCAGTCCTTTCTCAGAGACGCCAGCGCCAACGAAGCGCAGGCCGTGGATCGCATGAATAAGGCCGAGACACTTGTGCAGAGACTCGTTATCGGTATCGGAGTTGCGGCTGTCTTGTTCGGTTTGCTGATTGCCTTCGGGTTGTCCGAGGGACTGACCCGGCAAATCAAACGGATCATGGATCTGCTCGGCGAAATGGGCATAGGCAACTTCAAGGCGCGGGCCGAGGTCGTGAGTAAGGACGAACTCGGCGACATGGCCACCGCCCTGAACAGTATGCTCGACAGCATCACCTCCCTGATTCAAAGCCAGGAAGAGCGCGACGCCATTCAAGAGTCGATCATGAAGCTGATGAACGAAATCTCCGACCTCACCGCAGGCGATCTGACCGTACGCGCCGCAGTGACGGAGGATATCACCGGCGCCATCGCCGACTCTTTCAACACCATGGCCGAACAGTTCGGCGGCATCATCCGCCAGGTGCAATCGGCGACGTTTTCAGTCGATGCCACGGCGACTGACGCTTCTAAACGGACATCCGACCTGGCCGCCAAGAGTACCAGCCAGGCGCAGCAGGTCAATACCGCCATCCAGGCGCTCAATGACATGGCTGCTTCAATCCGCCAGGTATCCCAGCACGCGGCCAGATCGGCGGAAGTATCGGAAATATCGCGCTCCAACGCCCGCGAAGGCGCGGAAGCGGTTGATAAAACGAACCGGGCCATGGATGAAATACGCGAACAAATCAACGAAACGGCCCGATCCATCAAACGTTTGGGCGAAAGATCGATGGAGATCGGAAACGTTGTTGAAATTATTAATAATATCACTGACAGAACTTCTATCCTCGCCCTGAACGCCTCGATTCAGGCGGCCATGGCCGGCGATGCCGGTTATGGTTTCGCGGTTGTTGCCGAAGAGGTGCAGCGGTTGGCGGAAAGTTCGAGCAACTCGACCAAACAGATCGACATGCTGGTGAAGAGCATTCAGTCGGAAATCAAGGATGTTAGTAACCGTATGGATGAGAGCATCGGCAAAGTTGTCCAGGGATCGCGTCTTGCCGATGGGGCCCACGAAAAATTGAAGCAGATCGAAACCGTTTCCAACCAACTGGCCGACCTGATCGAGGCTATCACCCAGGCCGCCGCCCAGCAGGTGCGGATGTCGGAGAATCTTGTCGAGAATATGGTCGTCGTCGTCGGCGTCAGCGGCGAAACCTTGAAAACTTCGCAGGAAACGGCGGGATTGATGAATCTGCTCAGTACCACGGCGGGCAAATTGCGCAAAGCGGTCGAGGCATTCAAGATCGAGACTGCCCAGACCGCTTGATGCCCCTTTTGGGTGGCGTCGCGTCGCGCCTTCTTAACCAGTTGAGGAAAAAACATGAAACGACGAACCATAGCTGGGCTCCTCGCTTTCGTTCTCTCTGTTGCGCCCGCGGTCCCGCTTATTGCTGCTGACGGGGTTATTAAGCTTGGTATCATTTCCAGTGTAACTGGGAGTCTTGCCGACGTCGGCGCCAGCACCATGAATAGCGCGGAAATGGCGAAAGATGAGATCAATGCCGACAATGGTCTCCGTATCGATGGCAAGACCTACACCTTGGAGTTGGTTAAGATCGATAGCAAATCCAGCCGGTTGACCGCCACTACGAACGTCTTGCCATTGATCAGCGACGAGCAGGTCTTAGCCATCGTCGGCCCACAAAGCAGTGACCGGGCCATTGCCGTCGGGGGAATAGCCAATGCCTACAAGACGCCAATGATCAGCCCGTGGTCAACCGCGCCTCAGACGACACTGAACAGACCGTTCGTTTTCCGCATGGCGGCCTCAATGGACTTTCAGGCGACGGCCATCACCAAATTTACGGCCAAAGAATGGAAAGCCACCAAGGCGGCGGTGCTCTACGATGAAATCAGTCCTTTTCCCAACGCCATGGCCAAAATGTTCAAACAAGCTTTTGAAAAGGCAAACGGCTCTGTTTCGGTGGTGGCCTTTGAATCATTCAGGACCGGGGACACTGATTTCAGCAAGCAATTGCAGACGATCATCAATTCAGACGCCGATTTTCTCTATACACCGCAATACTCTCAGGAGGTTCCCCTGATCGTCCATCAGGCCAGGAAGATGGGCTGGAAGAAGCCAATCACCGGTGCGAACTCCTGGGCAGGCAAGTATCTGGTGGAAAAATGCGGCAATGAATGCAAGGGATTATACTTCGCCGGGAACTTTGCCCCCGTCGGAACGACAGGCAAAGCAAAAGTGTTTACCGAAAATTATCAAAAAAAATATAAGATGCAACCAGATGAGGTTGCCGCGCTGACCTATGACGCCGTGCACCTGATCGCCAAAGCCCTGAACAATACCAATGGATTGACCGGTAATATCGCGGAAGATCGCATCAAACTGCGCGATCAGATCGCGACGACCAAACAATTTGAGGGTGTGACCGGCACTACGGGTTATTTTGGCACTGGCGACCCTCCAAAATGTATTGTGCTGATCAAAATTGACGATGACAGCCTGTTGACCAACTATGACAAGATTTGTCCTGAAAATTGACCGGTCCCATAAAACCGCTGGGAGAACGCCGTTCACATGGAGATGTCATGGGTGCGGACAGCGTTCTTTTTTTGCATGATGAATATCGCCCAATAACCAGTTGAGGAAAGAACATGAAACAACGAACCATAGCCGCCCTTCTCGCCTTTCTTGTCGCTGTTTGGCCCGCGGCCCCGCTCATGGCCGCTGACGGGGGAACGATTATCAGATTGGGCATCAGTTCCAGCACAACTGGTGCTGGCGCCAACATCGGCGCCAGCACCAGGAATGGCGCGGAAATGGCGGCGCAAGAGATTAATGCCGCCAATGGTCTGAGCATCGCTGGCAAGACCTACACTTTGGAATTGGTCAATGTCGATAACAAATCCAACCGGTCGATCGGCACCACAAACGCCTTGGCATTGATCACCCAACACCAAGTCATGGCTATTGTCGGCCCGCAAAACAGCGACCGGGCCATTGCCGTCGGAGGAATAGCCAACGCCTACAAAACGCCGATAGTCATCCCCTGGGCGTCCACGCACGAGATAACGCGGGGCAGACAGTTCGTTTTCCGCTTGTCGGTCATAATCGACGACCAGGCGACGGCGACGACCAAATTCGCTGCCCGAAAATGGAAGGCAACAAAGGCGGCGGTGCTCTACGATGGCATCAGTCCCTACCCCAACCTCATGGCCAAGACGTTCAAACAAGCCTTTGAAAAGGCGAATGGTCCTGGGTCGGTGGTGGCCTTTGAAGCATTCGCTACCCATGACACTGATTTCAGCAAGCAATTGCAGGTGATTGCCAATTCGGGCGCCGACTTTCTGTATACGCCGCAATTTTATAACGAGGTTCCCTTAATCGTCGATCAGATCCGAAAGATGGGCTGGAAAAAGCCGGTTACTGGCTCCAATTCCTGGTCGGCGGGAAATATGATGGGGATATGCGGCGATGCGTGCAAGGGATTGTACTTCACCGGGAACTTTGCCGCCAACGGAACGGTAGGCAAAGCAAAAGCGTTTACCGAAAATTATCAAAAAAAATACAATATGCCACCAGATGAGGTCGCCGCGCTGACCTATGACGCCGTGTACCTGCTCGCCGAAGCCCTGAAAAACACCAAATTGACCGGTAATATTATGGAAGACCGCATCAAACTGCGCGATCAGATCGCCGCAATCAAACAGTTTGAAGGGGTGACCGGCATTGTCGGCTATTTCGGGACTGGCGACCCGCCAAAGTGCGCCGCTCTCATCAAGTTCGACGACAGTGGCGGATTGACCGCCGAGGAGAAGATTTGTCCTGAGCATTGACTCATATCGTAAAACCGTATTGGTCGAGAAGTATGGCGCAGCGCCTAGCTTTTATCTGTCCTCTGTCTTCTGATGCTGCGGCAAATAGACGGAAAAACATGAACCCTTATCGATGATGCTCTCGACCTCGATATGGCCGCCGAAACCACGGACGATGGTATCGACGATGGACAGGCCCAGGCCGGTGCCGAGGCCGGCCTCGCGCGTGGTGAAAAAGGGGTCGAAAATCTTTTTCAGGTGTTCCGGGGCGATGCCGCAGCCATTGTCGGCCACCGTCACCAGCACCTTCGATTCAAGGCGCAGGGTTTCCATGTTCAGGCTTTCGGCGAAACGGGTGGTGATGGTGAGCTTCGGCGCCGCCACCCGTCCCATGGCCAGGATGGCGTTCTGCACCAGGTTGAGCAGCATTTGTTCGAGCCGAACATCGACGCCCAACACCAGGCAGGGCGCGTCGGCCAAGGCCAATTCGACCTCGATTTCTCCAAGCCGCAACTGTGGGCCGAGGAAGGCGAGAAGCTTTCTAATCAAAGCATTCAGTTCCACCGGCGCCAGATCCGCCTCGACTTTGCGGCCAAAACTGCGCATGGTGCCGATAATCGACGACGCCTTATTGACGCGGTCGATGATGATTTCAAGGTTTTCCTTAATCATCTCGCGATGATCGCCGGGCGTGTCGAGCGCCTTCAGGGCGTTTCGGGCGAACAGGAGAATGGCGTTCAGCGGCTGGGTCAGCTCGTGGCCGACACCGGCGGCCATTTCACCGAGACTGGCCAGCCGGTTGGAATGAATGATCTGACGCTGGCCGTCGTAAAGCTGGGCCATCATTTCGTAAAATTCGCTGCAATCGGTGAGGATCAGCATGTGCAGCAGCCGCCCGTCCTGGGTGGCGTGGCTGGCGGCGCGGATCTTCACCGGCAATAGCTCGCCGCTGGCGGTGCGCAGCCCGGCCTCCATCTCGCCATGGTCGCCTTTTTCCAGCATGGCCCGGATTTTGCCGCCGGTGGTCTGGGTGAACAGCGCGTCCAGCTCCAGCGCTTTTTCCCGTGGCGGTGGATAACCGACACGGTGGTGAAACTCGCGGTTGACCTGGATGATGTGAAAATCACGGTCGAGCAGGATAAAGAATTCTGACAGGCCAGCGAGGATGCGCTCGGTGAAAAAGCGCCACGACTCCATTTCCTCGTGCTTCTTCAGTACCCGCATCAGCAGGTCTTCCCGCTGCTTTTCGAGAATTTTTATCGTCTTGTCGGACATAGCCTCTTCCCTGTCACCGAAACGAAACAGCGCCCGGCCCACCCGCGGGCCATGTCACCTAATCCACACAGATAACAAAAAGCGGCGTTTTCTCAAAGAATTAAAATCAGATGGCCAAGACCGGCGTCACTGGATATATACAGGCTAACGCGGCGCCACCATGGCCACTGGGGCACCAAAGACACGATAATTTCGTGATATTATTTGATAAAAAAAGTAAAAGCCGCCTCTGGCCCAGCTTTTGCTTTTACGGTGACGGAACAATGCGCTATCATCTCAAAACAGCAAAGCCGCGCCATGTCTGACCATCCGCCAACCGTTATCACTCCAGCCGGGCTGGATTACCTCAGCGTGGAACAGGCCGCGGCTCTGTGCGGCGTCTCGGAAGAAAGGTTCTGGAAATGGGTGGAGAAGGGTTTGTTGCCGTTGGCTGAAAATGGTGGTCGGAGGCTGGTGCGGACGCAGGATTTGATCCGTCATCTGATCGAACACAATATCCGCCTGCCGGAGCGGCTTCTGCCCGGCAAAGCCAAGAAGGTTCTTTTCATCGGCAAAAAAAACAAGATGCCGCCCGGTATCGAGACGCTCTGCTCCCACTACCGCCTGCCACACGGTTCGCGCCCGGTCTGCAATTTTATCGAAGATGATGAAAACGCCGACCTGAAGATCATCACTTTCGACCCGGACTGCATCGTTCTCTTGCCGCCAATGGACGAGAAAAGCGCCGACATCGCCCGCTTCCACGCCGTGCTCAACCGCCCAGTGCCGGTGCGGCTGTTCTCACCGGACTCGCTCGCCAGTCTCGACGGCGTCATCAACTGATAGGCGGGAAAACCCATGGCCAATAAACAATCGTATTACAAAAAACTCAGCAAAATTCTCAGCGCCGGCTTTTTTCTCTGCGGCATCATCCCGATTGCCATCATCGCCAGCGCCTCGATTTATAACGCCCAGCAACTGGCCATCAAAAACCTGGAACTGACGGCGGCGCAGGTGGTGCAACACCGGCAGGATGTGATCAAAAGTTTCCTCGATCACCAGATCAATCTGTTGAACACGCTTTTGAAACTCTATCCGCCGGAATTTTTCCATGACCAAGACAACCTGAACCGCCTGTTCCTGGCCATCAGCACCTCCGATGACATTATCGATCTGCAATCCCTCGATACCAACGGCAAACAACTGGCCTATGTCGGCGCCTACCGCGATACAATCGCCGACAAAAAATGGAGCGGCCAAACCTGGTTCTCGCAAGCATTGGCGCGTGGCGCCTATGTCAGCGACGTTTTTACCGGCTATCGCAACATGCCGCATTTCGTCGTCGCCGTCACCGACCCACTCAAGCAACTGGTCTTGCGCACCACCATCAATTATCAGGTATTCAATGCCCTGTTGCACAGCGCCCAGATCGGCAGCCACGGTAACGTCTTCATCGTCAATGCCGCGGGCGATATCCAAACCTCGGAAGCTCAGTACCGGAACACGCTGACGCCGGAGGAAAAACGCCTGGTTCGCCGCCACGCCGGCCCGGAGCTGACCCAAACCGGCGACAGACTCTACGCCACCATCTGGATCAACGACAACTGGCTTTTGATCGACAAGATCGAACTGGCCGACGTTATGGGCCCCTATGACGAACATCTGGCGCGGACGCTGTGGGTGGTGTTCCTGACCGCCATTGCCTTTCTAGCCATCGGCGCTTTTCTCAGCCGCTTCATCATCGCCCATATCGCCAAGGCCGACCGGGAAGCGGCGGCTTTCGACCAACAAATGGCCCATATGGAAAAGATGGCCAACATCGGGCGGCTGGCCGCCGGCGTCGCCCATGAAATCAACAATCCCTTGCAGATGATCCTGGCCCAGGCCGGCTGGCTGGAAGAGCTGCTCGACGAGGAAAAGCCCGGCGAAGCAATTAAAAATATCGACGAATACCGGGGCACGGTCAAAAAGATCCGCTACCACATCGAGCGCGGCGCCGCGATTACCAAGCAGCTTCTGGGATTTTCCCGTAAGATCAGCGGCGAGCAAGCGGAAGTACGGATCAACGACCTGGTGCGAGAGACGGTTTCCTTTCTCAAAAAAGAGGTGGAAAGCAACGAGGCCACCGTCAACTTGTGTCTGGCCGAAGACCTGCCACCGATCATGACCGAAGGCAACCGTTTACAGCAGGTCATCCTCAATTTGGTCGATAACGCCCTCGACGCCGTCGATCAGGGTGGCCAGGTGGATGTCGTCACCAAGTGTGTCGGCGATGCTATCACCATCCGCGTCGAGGACAACGGCCCCGGCATCTCGCCGGAGGCGATGAAGCAAATTTGGGATCCTTTTTTCACTACCAAGGCGCAGGGCCAAGGCACTGGTTTGGGGTTGTCGATCAGCCAGAGCATCATCAGAAATCTGGGCGGCGAAATAGATGTGGCGGCGCGGCAAGGCGGCGGCGCGGTCTTCACCATCACTTTGCCGCTCAAGCCACAACCACAATCACTTTAAGAAAGGAGGGGGCATTGTATCGGGTTTCGCGTTTGCGGGTGATGAGCGCGTCGAACGAGAGCAGAAGCGAAATGGCGTGAGTCATACGCGATATGGCCGGGCCGTGTTAACACTTTTCCCAAAGGAGTGAAGTTATGAAATTTTTCCAGGAACTAAACAGACTCATGATCGTCGGCGCGAAAGCCCAGGCGAAGTGGGAACTCGAGATGTCCAACAACATCCTCGGCAGCAAAAAGCGCCTGCTGATTCTTGGGCTGCTGCTGATCCCGGTGTTTCTTGGCGGTATCTGTTTCGCCGAGGAGATGCAGAGCGCCTTGCCGAAGTTCATCGGCAGTAAATCGGCCTACGGCCCGTCGCATTACACCGACCTGATCTTCTTCGCTTCGATTCTGGTCGGTCTCTGCGCCGGTCTCATCACTGGCTGCATCGGCGCCGGCGGCGGTTTCATCATTGCCCCGGCGTTGATGAGCGCCGGCGTCAAAGGTATCCTCGCCGTCGGCACCGACCTGTTCCACATTTTCGCCAAGGCGATCATGGGCAGCATTCTACACCGCAAACTCGGCAATATCTCAATCTCTTTGGCCGTCACCTTCCTCATCGGCGCCATTGTCGGCTCGACGGTCGGCGGCTGGCTGAACCGCTTGCTGTATGATATGAACCCGGTGCTGAGCGACATGTTCATCACCATCGTCTATGTCTTCATTCTGGGTTTCCTGTCGTTCTACGCCGTCATTGATGTGGTCAAGGCCAAAGTCAAAGCGACCGCCAAGGGCGCCGCCGCGCCGGGCACTGAGGAGATTGCCCCGATGGGCCAGACCCTGCAGAAAATCAACCTGCCGCCGATGCTGACTTTTGACGAGGGCATCACGCCTGGCGGTCGGCATATCTCGGCCTGGTTTTTGGTCATCTCCGGCTTCATCGTCGGTTTCGCCGCTTCGATCATGGGCGTCGGCGGCGGCTTCCTCACCTTCCCGATGTTTGTTTATGGCCTGGGTGTTTCGTCGATGACCACCGTTGGCACCGACATCTTCCAGATCGTCTTCACCGCCGGTTACGGCTCGATTACCCAATATGCCATCTACGGCTTCATTTTCTACACCCTGGCCATGGGTATGCTGCTTGGCTCTTTGATCGGCATCCAGGTTGGCTCGATCGTCACCAAGGTCGTTCCCGGTTCGACCATCCGCACCTTTTTCGCCCTGACCGTCAGCGCCGGTTTCCTCAACCGTCTCTGCGCTCTTCCGGCCAAGCTGGCGCAGATGGGCTATATTTCCACCCCGTCCCAAACGATGACGATGATTCTCGACATCATCGGCACGTGGGGCTTTTTCGCGCTCATCATCACCTTCGCGGTCTGGGTCTTCTATAGTTTCTTTGCCAACATCGGCGTCCTGAAAAGCGAGGAGGTACACTGATATGGTTACCACAGCCCAATACAAAGTCAGGGCTTTTGCCCTCTTGATCCCATTCTTCATTGTCCTCGTGGCGCTCTTTATGCCCTGGTATCCCGGTCCGCACGGCAAGAAGGTGAACGGGCTTGATTACTTCGACAACCTGTTTAACGAGGTGTCTAAGGTATCGGCGTTCGGCGAGAGCGCTCAGCAGGAACAGATGGAAAGCGCAAAGGCGCTCAGCGGTCAGACCTTCAAAGCCACCGTCAAAATGAAGGGCGATAAAAATGCCAAATTCAGCCCGGAAGACGCGGCGCGAACGGCGGCCCAACTGCTGACCACCGTTGGTTTGCACGCGACGGCGGAAGGCGAGAAAGTAGCGGTCGAGGGCGATCTCGGCGCCATGATGAAAGCGGTTATCGAGGACAGCACCGCCATGTTCAACAACCAGAGCGAGGCTGTGCAAAGCCGGTACGGTGGCCTGGATGCGCGGAAAGCGCTGTTCACCTGGCACCAGCTCTTTGGCGCCTTGAGTAAGAGCCAGGATATGGCCAGCTCGGCAAAGATTCTGCAAAGAACCATGATGAATGCCATCGAACCTGCCTTTAACTACTACGGCGTCGATGCGCAGAAAAGGATGGGGGGGCTGGCGTTTGCCGTCGTTTTCTACCTCGTCTATACGGTGTGGTACGGCTTCGGCATCATGTATCTTTTCCAGGGCTTGGGCATCAAGATCGGTCACTAACCCTCTCCAGGCGCGGTGACGCCACCCTCTCCCGCCAGCGGGAGAGGGAAAAGACGTGAATATTCAGGAAATTATCTCCCATCTCCCACGTGTGGGAGATGGGCCGGGGGAGAGGGCGGCGCCGCCGCCTGCAAAGAAGGAGAAGGGCCACTATGAAACGCCTCTGGAACAGCATCAAAGACGCATTCGGCATCGACACGCGGCCACGTCTCAGCCCGGAAACCTTGCAGGAAATGTTCAAGACTCGCTACCGTGCCTTCCGCGAGCTGCTTACCGCCAACAATACGGCGCTCGAAGCGATGGCCGAGATGGAAGTGGCCGTGGCCGAGGAACAAACCTACTCGATGTCGTTCATCCGCTCGAAATGCACGGTCATCATCGTCAACCTCTATAAGATGGTCCGCAATCTGCTTCTGATGTCGGACGGACGATACATCAATCTCGAGCCGGCTTTTCACCGCATCGAAGAACAGATCATCGACATCATCGAAAAAAAAATCAGCCGCGACGACGGTAATGAATGGCTGTTGCCGATCGAGCGGGTCAATCGTGGCGTCGCCGCCCAGTGCGGCGAGAAAATGGCCAATATCGGTGAAGCCGGGACGCTCGACGGCATCGCCATCCCGCCTGGCTTTGTGCTGACGGCCAGCGCCAGCCGCGCCTTCTACCTCGATAACGATCTCTACACCCGCATCAATCGCACCCAGCACCTGATCGACATCGGCAACATCGAAGACATCCACAAAAAAAGCGAAGCCATACGAAAACTGATTACTGACGACCCACTGCCCCTGGAACTCGAACAGCAATTCTATGCCCATTACGACCGGCTGGTCGAACAAGCCGGGCCTGACATTCTGGTCGCTATCCGCTCCAGCGCCTTGGGCGAAGATATGGAAAATGCCTCATTCGCCGGGCTGTACGAAAGCGTTTTGAACGTCGAACGCGGCGGCCTGATCAAAGCCTACAAAGAAGTGCTGGCCTCGATGTATTCGGCGGCGGCTGTCACCTACCGCCTGAGCAAGGGCTATATTCATGAAGACAACGTCATGTGCGTTGGCTGCATGGTCATGATCGAGGCGGCGATCTCTGGCGTCTGCTATTCCCGCGCCCTGAGCGGCGACGACGGAGAGATGGACATCTTTTTCTCGGAAGGCAGCGCCAAGGGCATCGTCGATGGCACCAAAACCGCCGGCCATATAGTCATGAACCGCACCGCCCCCTACCATTTGCTGGCGATGAAACGGGCCCAGGAGGGGACGGAAATTTTTCCGGAAGCGAGAGCCAGCGAACTGGCGGCAGTGGCTATGCGCCTGGAGGAGCATTTCGGCGCGCCGCAGGACATCGAATGGTGCCTCGACGCCAAAGGCCGCCTCTACATCCTGCAAAGCCGCCCGATCTCGGCCTTGTTATTCAGCGACCACCAGGAAAACGAAACGATCATCGACGATGAACGCCTGCTCATGCGCGGCGGCGTCACCGGATGCGGCGGCGCCGGCTGTGGTTTGGTGCGGGTGGTGCGCAACTATGCCGACATGGCGGCTTTTCAAAAGGGGGAAATCCTCGTCGTCGAACATCCGCTGCCGGAATGGGCGCCGCTGATCCAACAGTCCGCCGCCATCGTCGCGGAAAGCGGCAGCGAGGCTGGCCACCTGGCCACCATCTCACGGGAATTTGCCCTGCCGTCGCTGTTTGCCCTCGAACGGGCCACTCAGATTCTCCATGACGGTGACGAGATCACCGTCGATGCCAGCAACCGGGCGATTTACCGTGGCCGGGTCGAGGAACTGCTGCAAGAAGTCCGCAAGCCGCCGAACCCGATGAACGGCAGCCCGGTGCAAAAGACCATGATGGATGTCTTGAAGCTGATTACGCCGCTGAATCTCACCGATCCGGCCTCACCGTATTTTCGTGGCGCCTACTGCCAGACCATGCACGACATTACCCGTTTCTGCCACGAAAAATCTGTGACCGAGATGTTTTCCTTCGGTCAGCGCTATCAGTTTGCCGATGGAGCCTCGAAGCAGATGATCACCGAAGGCAATAAACCTAAAGCGCTGGATTGGTATGTTATCAACCTGGCCGACGGTTTTGCCGATGATTTCGATAACAAAAGCAATTTCATCCGCATCAGCCAGATCGTCTCGCAGCCGATGCGGGCCATCTGGGAGGGTATGCACGCCTATTTTTGGGAAGGGCCACCGGCTGGCGGTGTCCGCAACATAGGCGGCATCATCCTGCAATCGGCGATGAACCCGACCCTTTCCCCGGAGATCGGTTCGCAACTGACCCGGAAAAATTACTTTCTGATTTCCCACAACTACTGCAACCTCAGCGTGCGCTTAGGTTACCACTATGCTATGGTTGAGGCGTATATCAGCAACCTGCGCACCGAACGCTATGTCACTTTCCACTTCCGTGGCGGCGCCGCCGACGAAGCCAAGCGCGTCGGCAGAATCGAATTGATCGCCCAAGTGTTGGAACACTTCCAATTCCGGGTGGAAAAGACCGGCGACGCTTTGACCGCCCGTGTCGAAAAGCGCGAACAGCAATTCACCGCCGATCGTCTGCGGGTACTTGGCTATCTGTGTATCCACACGCGGCAAATCGACATGGTTATCGACAATCCCCAGCATTTTCAGCGTTACCGCAACAAATTTCTGACAGAAATCGAGGCAATGATCGGCAATGACCAGTGAACGACCTTTCAAACCGGATGCCATTCTGCACGTCCATCTGCTCCTGGTCGATGACGAGGATGATTTCCGCGACATCATGAATAAGCGCATCAGCCGCTTCGGCATCCACCTGAATCTGGCCACCTGCTGTCTCGACGCTTTGGCCAGCATGGAAACTCAGCCCGCCGATGTGGTCATCATGGATGTGTCGATGCCAGGTTTGGACGGCATTCAGTGCCTCGGCAAAGTCAAGGAGCGCTGGCCGCTGACCGAGGTCATCATCCTCACCGGCCACGCCTCAGTCAAATCCGGCATCGACGGTATGCAGCGCGGCGCCTTCGATTACTGTCTGAAACCGATCGATGTCATGGAACTGCTCGAAAAAGTCGAACTGGCGGCGCAGAAGGCGCTGATCAACAAAGAGGAAGGAATGGCCTGAAAAAAGGGCGTCCGGAACGGACGCCCTTAGCATCACTGAAGCACTATGTAAAGGAATTGTCATGCTGCGCGAAGTCGCAGCATCCATTACGTTTGCACGGACGCCCAATGGGCGCCCCTATTTCACCGCGGGCTCGCTGGCTTTTTTCCCTTCGATACCCAGCAGTTTAACATCGAAGATCAGTACCGCGTTCGGTTCGATGACCGGCGGCATACCACTTTCACCATAGGCCAGATCGGAGGGAACCACCAGCCGGTATTCCGAGCCGACCGGCATCAGTTGCAAGGCTTCCGTCCAGCCGGGAATAAGCTGGGCAACCGGCGTGGTCAAGGGCTTGCCGCGTTTGACCGAGCTGTCGAACTCCTTGCCGTCGATAGTCGAGCCGGTATAGTCGAATTTGACAGTATCGCTCAGGCCAGGTTTCGGGCCAGTGCCTTTGACGATCACCTGATACTGCAAACCGCTTGGGGTAGTGACAACGCCCGGCTTTTTGGCGTTTTGATCAAGAAACGTCTTGCCGGCGGCGGCGTTCTTCTCTTGCAGGGCGGTCAGTTGGGCGAGCTGTTTGGCCTGCATCTTTTCGGCGAATTGCTGCAATACCTGGCTGACTTCCTCCTTACTCATCGCCGGCGCTTTGCCGGTGTAAGCGTCGGTGATGCCCTTGGTCAGATTATCGAGCTCGATTTTCTCGCCCATCTCCTTGAGATACCCGCCAACGTCAAACCCGGTGGCATAGCTGAGTTTTTCCTGAAAAGTCGTAAGCTTCGGAGCCTGCCCGGCCTCCTGGGCGTACAGCGCCGTGGGCAACAACAACGTTACCGCCAAAGCCGCGATTCTTTTTTTCATGCTTTTCTCCTTATGGATGAAAACGACTTTCCCCGACTACCGGGGAACAACCCCCTCTTTACAGCACCACCACGGTAATGCCGGGATTACTGACTTGGCAATCGCGATAGGTATCCAGTTGCGGGAAACGTTTCAACAAATTTTTGCCCTGGGGACGGCGTTTACCCAAATCCTCGCCGTGAACGAAATCGGCGATTTTCCCCTTTTGCCGCAAAATGTCCAGATATTTCCGGCACTCATCGCGGATGGCGCCGCCTTTGCCGGAAGAACCATAGCCATGCACGACCGACAGCACGCGCACGTCCCCGGCCCGCGCCGCGTCGATGCCGTTTTCCAGCCGTGTCAATGCCTCATCGACAAATGGAAGTCCCTCTTTGATATTGATTTGGCGGTAACGAAATTCTTTGGGCGCCGTCTGGCCGATCAGCATTTCTCCGCAGTAGCGGCAGCATCCGTCAGCCGCGCCACTGGAACTGCCAGGATTACCGCAACGCGGGCAATCATTCACACCGTTCACCCCTAAATTCGCCGCGCCGACAGCACCGCCGAATGCTGCCGCAAATGGCCGATGATTCGCTGCAACTGTTCGCGGTCCCGCACTTCGAGAAATATCTTGTAGCCCAAGGCGTCATCCAAAGCGGTCGGCTGTGGGCTGATCTCTAAAATATTGCCGTGATCGTCGCTGATCACCGAGGCGACATCGGCGACGACGCCACGGCGGTTGGCGACGAGAAGCTGCAAGCCAACCCGGTAATAGCTGTCGCTGCCCAAAGACCAACTGACATCGACCCAGCGCTGTGGGTCGGAAGCCTGAAGATTCGGGCATTCGGCCTTGTGAATGGAAACACCCTTGCCCTGGGTGATGAAGCCGATGATGTCGTCGCCGGGCACCGGGCTGCAACACTGGCTGACTTTGACCAGCAGGCCATCGACACCGGTGATGCTGATCCCCGGTTTGTCGCGCATATTGGTGGGCAAAACCGGCGGCGGCGCGCCATCCGCGCCCTCGTCCTGATCTGGTTTCGGCGGTTCCAGCGTGCGTTCGAGCAGTTGCAGGCTGATTACCCCGGAACCAATTTTAACCAGCATATCGTCTAACGTGACGCAACGCAGCTCCTTCAGCAGATGGCGGATATGGCCGGTGCGGATCAACTTCTTCAGGGTGGTGTCGTGCTTCTTCAGCTCGCGGTCGCAGATATCCCGGCCCAGCTCCAGCGATTTTTCCTTTTCCTCGCGGCGCAGCCAGGCGCGGATATGGGTGCGGGCGCGACCGGTCTTGACCAAATCCAGCCAGTCGCGATGCGGCGTCCGGTTTGTCGAGGTGAGGATTTCGACGATGTCGCCGCTCTGGAGCTGGTATTTCAGGGGAACGAGCTTGCCGTTGACCTTGGCGCCGAAACAGTGCTGACCGACCTCGCTATGGACAGCGTAGGCGAAGTCGATCGGGCAACTGCCGAGCGGTAGTTCTTTGACGGCGCCACCAGGGGTGATGGCGTAGATCTCCGGATACACCAACTCGCTGCGGACGCTATCGAGGAATTCTTTCGGATCTTCCACCTCTTGCAGGGTGGCAACCAGTTTTTCCAGCTCTTTGAACAGGCGGGCGTCACTTTCGCCCACCTTCTGGCCATCTTTATAGGCCCAGTGGGCGGCGACGCCTTCCCGCGCCACCTGGTCCATCTCTTCGGTGCGGATTTGAATCTCGATAAAATGGCCGCCCGGCCCGACCACCGTCGTATGCACCGACTGATAGTTATTGGCCTTTGGAGTCGAGATGAAATCTTTGATGCGGTGCTGCAAAGGTTTCCAGTTGGCGTGGATGATGCCCAAGGCCTCATAGCATTCGCGCACCGTTTCAACAATGACGCGGAAAGCCACCTTGTCATAGACCTTGTCAATGGGGATCTTTTGGGCCAAAAGCTTTTTGTAGATCGAATACAGATGCTTGGGGCGTCCGGTGATGCGCAGCGGGACGACGCCAGCCTCGGCCAATGTTTCGCGGATGGTGGTGATGGTGTGATCGACATAAATCTGGCGCTCGGACAGACTGGCATCCATCTTCGAGCTGATGTCGGCGTATTCGTCAGGATGGAGATAGCGGAAGGAGAAATCCTCCAGCTCCCGCTTCATCCAGTCGATGCCCAGGCGGCTGGCCAAGGGTGCGTACAGCTCCATGGTTTCCTGGGCAACTTCCACCTGCCGCTCGCGCGGCAACATCTCAAGCAGCGGCATATCCTGCAACCTGTCAACCAAGCGCACCAGCAAGACGCGGATATCCGAGGCGATGGCCAGAAGCATCTTACGGACATTTTCCGCCTGGTTGAGCAGCTTGGAATTGTAGGGGAGCTTGTCGATCTTGGTCGTTCCGGCGATGATGCCGGCCAGCGTGTCGCCGAACAGATCGCGCAGGCGCTCGATTTTCATACCGCCGTGTTTGATGACGCCATGCAAGAGGCCAGCCAGCACCGAATTGATATCGAAGCGCATGGTGGCCAGCGTACAGGCGACATCGAGGGCATGGATGACGTAAGGCTCGCCAGAAAAATGCTTCTGCCCCTGGTGTACTTTGCACACCACTTCCCACGCCTGGTCGATGCGCGTCAGATCGGCATCATGCAGGTATTCAGCGGCGATCAGCTTCAGCCGCTCCGGATTGTCCTGAGCAAAATATGGCATATCGTTACAGGTGTCAGATTACAGGTGCCAGGTTGCAGGTGTCAGGAGACAGGAAAGACATCCCAGCGCCTGTTTCCTGTAACCTGTCTCCTGTCATTCCGGCATTGCCGCCTTGATGCGCTGGCGCAAAAGCGCGGCCAACGATTCCGGCGCCACTTCTTCGCTGGCGCCGGAGCGCCGCTCACGCAGCTCGACCAGGCCTTTCGTCAAAAATGTCTTGCCCACCGTCAGGCGAAAGGGCACGCCAAGCAGATCGGCATCCTTGAATTTACCGCCGGGCCGTTCGTCGCGGTCATCAAGCAGCACGTCGATGCCCACCCGCCGCAATTCCGCATACAAATTTTCGGCGCAGGTGGTGATTTTTTCGTCCTGGAGACCAAGATTCAGAATAACCACCTGATACGGGGCCAGCGGCAACGGCAAAATCATACCATGTTCGTCGTGATTTTGCTCGATACAGGCGGCGACGACACGGCTGACGCCGATGCCGTAACAGCCCATGACAAAAGGCCGTTCCTGGCCATCGGCATCCTGAAAATTGGCCTTCAGTGCTTCGGAATATCCCGTGCCGAGTTTGAAGATATGGCCAACCTCGATGCCTTCGGTCATCTCGAAAGCGTCGCCGCAGAGCGGGCAGCGGTCGCTCTCGCTGACACGACGCAGATCACCGACGCGGGCGGCCTCGACCTGAAAATCGCGGCCTGGCACGACGTGGCGCAGGTGAGAATTTTTTTCATTGGCCCCGACCACGCATTCAGCCATGGCCATCACTTCTTGGTCGGCGCAGATGGGAATGGGCAGACCGATCGGCCCCAAATAGCCCGGCGGCATTTTGGTGACGGCAAAGGCTTCGTCATCGGTAGCCGGGACAATATCCACCGCCTTCAGCATATTTTTCACTTTCACCAGCTCGACTTCGCGGTCGCCGCGCACGAGCACCGCCACCGGCTTGCCATCGGCCAGATAGATCATCGTCTTGACCAGGTCCGACGCCTCGATGCCCAAAAAGGCGCAGACATCGGCCACCTTTTTCTTGCCGGGAGTCTCGACTTTTTCACATGCCACTGTCCCCGGCTGGGCAGGAGTGGGCGCGGCGATGGCCGCCTTTTCGACATTGGCAGCGTATTCGCAAGCAGTGCAGGCGACGATGGTATCCTCGCCGGTCTTGGCCAAGACCATAAATTCATGGGAAAAATTGCCGCCAATCGTGCCGGAATCGGCCTGCACGGCGCGGAAGCGCAGGCCGCAACGGCTGAAAATCCGTTTATAGGCTTCGTACATCTTCCAGTAAGAAATCTCAGCGCCGGCATCGTCGGCGTCGAAAGAATAGCCATCCTTCATGAGGAATTCCCGGCCGCGCATCAGGCCGAAACGCGGCCTGATCTCGTCACGGAATTTGGTCTGAATCTGGTAGAGATTGACCGGCAGGTCACGGTAGGAATGCAATTCCTTACGGATCAAATCGGTGATCACTTCCTCATGCGTCGGCCCCAGGCAGGATTCGCGCTCGTGCCGGTCGGTGAAGCGCAGCAGCTCCGGCCCGTATTTGATATAGCGACCAGATTCCCGCCACAGATCGGCGGGCTGCACCATCGGCATCATCAGCTCGATGGCCCCGGCCCGGTTCATCTCCTCACGGACGATTTGCTCGACGCGGCGGATGGCCGAGAGGCCATAGGGCAGATAGGTATAGACCCCAGCCGTCAGTTTTCTGATGCAGCCAGCCCGCATCATCAATTTGTGGCTGATTACTTCCGCTTCAGCGGGGTCTTCTTTCAGGGTCGGGATAAAGGCTTGTGAATAACGCATGGTTTTTCCAGGGTTTTATGAACGTGGTCATATATCAGCGGACACAGGCTATCACCTTGTCATATAAACTCCACCGGCTTTAGTCATCTGCACGGTGGTCTGGGCGCGTGCATTGAGCGGCCAAGCGCAAATGGCCACGGCGCAGAGCGTTAGCCAAAGCAATGTTCTTCTGGGCACAATCATTGGGTATTTTCCTCTGGTTCAGAAACCTGTCAGCGGTTCAGCGACATGGGGGAAATTTCGCAGTAGCTTTTTATCCATCGTCACCAGCCGGACACCCAAAGCATTGGCAAGAGCGACGAACTCGCAATCATAAGCTGTGCAGTCACTCATCCGCACCAAATTGAGGACTTGCGCCGAATCCGGTTCATGCTCAGCACCCATCAGGAACAATTCCGCCTCCTGCTGGACGGCCAGCGCTTGCTCAAAGGTCAACAGCCCTCGCCGCAAATAATTGGTAAGAATATTGCGGACTTCACTTCGCCATAAAACCGGCGCGTGCCAATCGGCGTCCCACTCGAGTAAACGTCCTGCCGCCTCGGCATATTCTCCTGGCAGATACAGATAGGCAATGACGTTTGAGTCAACAACAATCATGGCCGGCCTTGTCTTTTGAACTCGTCAATGTCGCTGGCGCTGAAGACCTTACCTGCCATGGTCGCACGCAAAGCCCGCGCCCGATCCAAACGTTCGCTTGGAGTGATGTTTTGGGGCGTCAGGATTGTTTCCAGGCATACGATGGCTTCATTATTCAGGCTACGCCGATTCATTTCGGCGGACGCCTTCAGCCGGTCATACACCGCATCGGGAATGTTTTTCAAAGTTAGGGTCGTCGGCATGGCTCACCTCCACAACCATTATGGTTCCATTATGGTTTTACGTCAACTTTCGATCACCTGTTGGCCATACGGAAAATACCATACATGGCGCCTAGCGTGGCAAAGTCGCTGGCAACGACGGTGGCAAACTCACCACTCAGCACGGGTGGCCCGTAACCCGCGATCCGCGATAGATAGGCATTGCGACGACGATGCAAGTTGATTATTTCCTCAGGCATTCCATCCGGTGGCACCGGCGGTTTTTTGTATGGCTCTCCTTCAAGTGAAAATCTCCGTTTGCTCGCGGATGCCAGCGCCGTGAGGTAACGTTTCTGATTTTCAATCACAACATCGCGTAATGCCGACATGGTGGCTGCCTGGGCTGAGAAGTAACCCATCCCCCAGCGGCAGTGTTGCGGCGTGACCTCAAAGAAAAACGCTGGATAACTCGCCCAATCTGGCTGATCCTGCCGGAATGCGAACCACATCTCAGTGCGGTAGGGCGACTTATCCTTGGCGAAACGGATGTCTCGGTTCGGGCGGGACATCTTCATCACGAGCGACTTGTCGCGCGCCCACACATCCGGGCTAACAAACTTGGCCAGGGCTTGCAGAGGCCGGGCGACACAATCCCGGTATTCGTCTCGGTGCGACTGGAACCATTCGCGCGAATTATTACGCTCAAGCTCGCGCAAAAAAACGGGCAGCCTTTCACTAAAGCCCACAAATTCCTGTACTCTACTCATCAAACTTGCCCTCTAACTGTCTGTTGGCAGCGCCGTCAATAGCGTCGCGGTGCAAGGCCAGGCGAAAACCGAGGTCGCGACGCTCATCCAGCTCCCGCCAGTAGTCGCGGTTAGCCGAGCGGCAGATCCCAGCGGAGCCGAGCCAGCCGCCGCCACGGATGGCGCGATAAACGCCCCGGTCGGGGCCGGGCGGGTCACTTGCGGGATTGGTTTGGTAGTAATTCCCGGCATAATAATCCTGACACCATTCCCAGACATTGCCGCCCATGTCGTGGATACCCAACTCGTTTGCCGCCTTCGTCCCCACCGGATGCGTCTGGTTGCTATTTTGGTCGGCAGCATCCTGAGACCAAGCGTTGTCATGCAAGTTCCGAACACCGCTATTCTCGTAAGACCAGGCCACCGCATCGGCATTATTGCCGCCGCTGTAACGGTATTCCCGGCTTTCCGCCCCGCCGCGAGCCGCGTATTCCCATTCCGCTTCCGTTGGCAGGCGGTAATTTTTTCTCGTCATAGTGTTCAGACGGCTGATGAATTCCTGGACATCGTTCCAGGAAACCTGTTCCACCGGCCTGTTGTCGCCTTGAAAATAACTGGGGTTATTGCCCATCACCGCCTGCCACTCTGCCTGTGTCACCTCGTATTTGCCAATGTAAAAATCACTGACCGTCACCTGATGCGCCGGTTTTTCGTCATCATCGCACTTGCCGTCCCGCTCCGGCATACAGCCCATGGTGAAGCTACCGCCTTTGACGAAGATCATGGCAATTTCAGGGCGGCTCAGCGCCCTGAGCGCGGTATGCACGGGTTGGCTGACTGCCCGCGGCGGGGCCGCTTTCACAACGACCACGGAAGTGTACGTGGAAGGCTTGCCGCCAAAGGTCACGGTTTTGCCAGCATAATTGAATGACACCGAGCCCAATTGCCGCAAGGCCGATTGCCCCAAGAGTAGCGGCGCCTTGCTGCTATAGCTGACGCTACCCCAGACATTGTGCAGCACAATATCGCCAATTTCCAGTTGGCGAAAAATCAAGGTCTTGCCTTTCATAGTTTCGCCGTTGGCAATCTGGTAGGATTGTTCGCCCAAAAAATCGCTTTTGTTCAGATAGCCGTTTTGCAGCATAAGCTGCGCTTGGTTGGAGGAAATCGTCACATCAGAGGCACCGGTATCAATGATAAAGGGCAGCGGTAGGCCATTGACCTTGCAGGCTATGTAATTGACGCCGCCGGACGTGGCCATTGGTACGGTGGTTTGGGCGCGTAAAGCGAACGGCCAGGCGCAAATGGCCAAGGCGCATAGCGTCAGCCAAAGCACAGGCGGCGTTTTTCCGGGCGCAATCATCAAGCCTCTCGCTCCATGGCATCCAACTCAGCCAGAAACTCCAGCAGCAGCCGCTCCTCCGGCACACGGCGGACGACCTCGCCTTTCTTGAAGATGATGCCAGTACCATGACCGCCAGCCAGGCCAATATCAGCCTCCTTCGCTTCACCAGGACCGTTGACCGGGCAGCCCATCACCGCCACCTTCAGCGGACGCCGCATAGTCTGGATATGTTTTTCCACCGCCTCGGCCAGGGCGAACAGGTCGATACGCGTGCGGCCACAGGTCGGGCAGGAAATCAGTTCCGGGCCACGCTGGCGAATTTTCAGCGACCGCAAGAGTTCCCAGGCGACGCGGATTTCCTCGACTGGGTCGCGCGTGAGCGAGACGCGGAAAGTATCGCCGATGCCATCGGCCAAAAGCAAGCCGAGGGCAACACTCGACTTGACGGTGCCGGCGACCAGGCCCCCGGCTTCGGTGACACCAAGATGCAGCGGATAATCAGTGGCGGCGGCGAGCCGGCGGTAAGCGCTGACCGTGGTCAGGACGTCCGACGATTTGATCGAAATCTTGATGGCATCCCAACCGGCTTCTTCGACCAGCCGGACGTTGTTTAGGGCGCTTTCGATGAGAGCGTCCGGGCATTCCGGCGTCGGATAGCCGTATTTTTGCAGCAGGGCTGGTTCTATCGAACCGGAATTGACGCCGACGCGAATCGGCGCCTGGTGCGCTTTGGCCGCTGCCACCACTTTGGCCAGTTTGACGGCACCACCGATATTGCCGGGATTGATGCGGATGCCCTGGGCGCCATGTTCGAGAGCGGCGATGGCCAGACGATAATCGAAATGAATATCGGCAACCAACGGAATATGGATGGCGGCACGGATGGCGACAAGCGCTTTGGCGCTGGCCTGATCCGGCACGGCGACGCGGATCAGTTCGCAGCCCGCCGCTTCGAGGAGCAGGATCTGCGCCACCGTCGCCGCTACATCGTCGGTGCGGGTGTTAGTCATCGACTGGACGACAATCGGATGGCCGCCGCCGATGGCCAAACCGCCAACGCTAATAACGCGGGTTGGTTTACGAGAAATGTTCATATTAAAAAACTCATCAATATCAGAACGTAGACAAACATATGTACGCGCAACATCAATATATCAACAACTTAATAAATACTCTTCAAATACTCTTCTCAAAATGTCAAAACAAATTTGTCACCGAGGCGTGGGTTTTGTTCGTCCGCTGTTCGCTTTTGCCATCATGCCGGCCATTACGGCCCAGCCCTGGCAGCGATTCCTGATCCTGCGGATGCTGGCGATTTCCCGTAATGGCAGACAGCAATGATGGCGAAAATCGGTTATCTTGGCGGCGAGTTTTTTCCCGCTATCTTTCCCAGGATAAAAAACATGTTCCGCCTTTTTTCCGGCTCGTTGGCGCTGGCACCCGCCATGGCCAAAAATTTTCTCGGCAACGCGCCACGTTGGTACAAACTGTGCATTCTCGCCTTTCTTATCGTCAACCCGTTGGCCATGGTGGTCAATTCCTTTACCGCCGGTTGGCTGCTGATTGGCGAATTCATCTTTGCGCTGGCCATGGCCCTGAAATGCTATCCGCTGCCGGTGGGCGGCCTCTTGGCCCTGGAGGCGGTCTTCATCGGCATGGCCAGCCCGATCAGTGTCTATCAACAAACATGGGGCAATTTTCCGGTGATTCTGCTGCTGATTTTCATGGTCGCCGGCATCCATTTCATGAAGGATTTCCTGCAATTCACCTTCACGCGCGTGCTGGTCAGGGTGCACTCAAAGGTGCATATCTCGCTCATCTTCTGTTTTCTCGGCGCCTTTCTTTCGGCCTTCCTCGACGCCCTGACCGTTACTGCCGTCATCATGGCCGTCGTCTACGGCTTTTACGGCGTCTACCATCGTCATGCCTCAGCGGCGGGCGAGAACCACGATCTCACCGATGACGGCAGACTGGAGGCAATTCAGAAAGAAGAGCTAAAGCAATTTCGAGGATTTCTCCGCAACCTGATCATGCATGGCGTCGTCGGCACCGCCTTGGGCGGTGTTTGTACCTTGGTTGGCGAACCGCAGAACCTGTTGATCGGCGAGCAGATGGGTTGGCATTTTGCCGATTTCTTCCTGGTGATGGCGCCGGTGTCGCTGCCGGTTTTGGCCATTGGTTTCTTGACCTGCTGGCAGGTGGAAAAATGGCGAATTTTTGGCTATGGCTATGAACTGCCCGGCAGCATTCGCTTGCATCTGCTTGAGACGGCGAATCGCCTGGAGGAGGAGCGCGGCGCCGCTGGTCGCGCCCGGCTGATCATCCAGGGCCTGACCGGGCTGTGGCTGATTGTCGCCCTGGCCTTTCACCTGGCCGAGGTCGGGCTGATCGGCCTGTCGGTGATCGTCATCCTGACTGCGGTCAATGGCATCACCGACGAACAGCGGATCGGTCAGGCTTTCCTCGAAGCGCTGCCGTTCACGGCGCTCTTGGTGGTCTTCTTTACCATCGTCGCCGTCATCCACGATCAGAATTTGTTCGCGCCGATTATCGGCTCTATTTTAAGCAAAGAGGGGCACAGCCAGATCGCCGCCTACTACATCGCCAACGGCCTGCTGTCGGCGATTTCTGATAATGTCTTCGTCGCCACCGTTTATATCACCGAGACCAAGGCGCATATGATCACGGTGCTGCATGGCCTAGTCGCCGGCCTCGGCCTCGACGGCGCCGAATTGATGGCGCGGCTCACCGATCCGCATGTGGCGCGAAACGAAGTGCTGTCCGAGCTGGCCGGGCAATCGAAAGAAATTGCCGGCCAGGTAGCGGCCTTGATGCGGCGCTTCGATCACCTGGCCATCGCCATCAATGCCGGTACCAATCTGCCCAGTGTCGCCACGCCAAACGGCCAGGCAGCGTTCCTCTTTTTGCTCACCTCGTCCCTGGCCCCGGTCATCCGTCTCAGCTATGGCCGCATGTGCTGGCTAGCCCTGCCTTATACCATTACCATGAGTCTCGGCGGGCTGGCCGCCGCTTTTTTATTTTTGTAGCAGCCATGATGCCATTAAAAAAGACCGTCATCCTGTTTTTGGCGCCGTTGATGTTGGCCGCGATTTTCGGCATTAGCGCCGGACCGGTCGCCGCCGCGCCGGCATCCGGGGCCGCCGCCTGGCTGGAGTCACAAGTGGCCGCCGGGGATGGTAGCCAGCCGCTGTTTCTGCCCAGCTACGCTGCGGCGCCGCCGCTGAGCGAAGGGGCGAAGATCAATAATTTCGCCTACCTTTACGACAATGCCGTGGCGGCGATAGCGCTGAGTTATGCCGGCAAAGACGAGCGTGCCCGACAAATCGCCGATGCCATTGTCTACGCCTACGGGCACGACCGCGCCTTGAGCGACGGGCGCTTGCGCAATGCTTATGCCGCCGGCAATCCCGCGGCGGGCGGCGCTTTTGCCCCCTTGCCAGGATTTTATGACCAGAAAGAGCAGAAGTGGTGTGAAGACTATTACGCCGCTTCCACCGATACCGGCAATCTCGCCTGGGCCATGCTGGCTCTTTGTCAGGTGAGCCGGCGGGCGCCGGAACCGGCGAAATATCTCCAGGCGGCCAAAGATATCGGCGATTTTGTCCTGACGCTACAAGATGCCAAGGGCGGGTTCACCGGCGGTTATGCCGGTTGGGACGGGCAACAGACAAAAGTCACCTACAAATCCACCGAGCACAATATCGATCTGATTGCCGCCTACGCAAATTTGGCGTCACTGACCGGCGAAGCAAAATACGCCTGCGCCTCGCGGCACGCCAAGGCCTTTGTCCTGTCGATGTATGATGCCGGTAAGGGCTGCTTTTATACCGGCACTGCGGCGGACGGCGTCACGGTCGCAAAAGAGCCGCTGCCGCTCGATACGAATACCTGGGCGATTCTGGTTTTGCGTGGCGATTGTCCCAACATGGCGAAAACGCTGGCCTTCATCGAAACGAATATGGCGGTTGGCGGCGGCTATGGCTTCAATGGCGACAAAGACGGCGTTTGGTTTGAGGGCACGGCACAGGTAGCGCTAGCCTATAAACAGGCCGGCAATCTCGTGAAGTACCAGCAAGTCCTCGACTTTCTCAACCAAAACGCCGAGCGGTCAGGCGCCATCACCGCCGCTGACCGCGACGGCGTCAGCACCGGCTTCATGGTCAGCGGCACGAAAATTCCCTGGCAATACGGTAAGCGTCAGCATATCGGTGCCACTGCCTGGCTGGCATTCGCTCAGTTGGGTGTCAATCCGTTTTGGGATGATTGATAATAAGGGTCATCATATTGATGATTACATAATTTTATAGTATCCATATTTCTTCTTATCTTCTGAACCATTGCCACACGACCTCGCGATGAAAAATCTGACGCCGAAAGTCGAAGAAGCCTTTGCCGAAGCTGGGGAACACCTCCGTGCCTGGCGTAAACTCTATGCCCTGAAAGCGGCGCAGGTGGCTGGCCGGGCCGGCATCGCTCCCGGGACGCTGCGTAAAATCGAAAACGGCGATCCCAGCGTCAGCGTCGGCGCCTTCCTTGAAGTTGTGCGCAGCCTGGGGCTGTTGGATAACGTTACCGCCAGCCTCGACCCGCTGAACAGCGACCTGGGCCGCGCCCGCATGAGCGAGCATCTGCCGAAAAGGGTGCGGTGATGGGCGAGTTTTTTGTCTATAACCAGCGGTATGCCGGTCGCTGTTTCTGGAGCGTCAAACGTGGCCGCGTCAGTAGTCTGTTTTCCTACGATAGCGGCTACATCGCCGAGACGGGCAACTGGAATATCGACCCAGTCTTTTCTTTTGCCGAGGGTGCCCAGCCGGCTAGCGGACAATTGCCGGGCGCTTTCCGTGACGCCTCCCCGGATCGTTGGGGAAAGAATCTGATTCGCCACCGTTTTGCCCAGGAGAGCGGCCAGGGGCAAGCCCGCTCATTGCACGAGGTCGATTATTTGCTCGGTGTCAGCGATCGAGCGCGGCAGGGTGATCTGCGTTTTTCCCTGACCAAAGGCGGCGTTTTTCAGCATCCGGCTGACGACGTGCCGAAACTCATCGCCTTGCCGCAACTCTTGAGTGCGGTGCGGCGCTACATGCTGACCAACGACGAATCCGCCGTTTCCTATCTGTTGGCCGCTGGTTCGGCTTCGCTAGGCGGAGCCAGACCGAAGGCCTCGGTACTCGATGGCGCCAAATTGATGATCGCCAAATTCCCGCACCGGCAGGACGATCATGACGTTATGGCCTGGGAATGGGTGGCGTTGCGCCTGGCCGCCGAAGCGGGCATGAATACGCCCGGCCATCGCCTGGTCGATATTGATGGCAGCCATGTCGTGCTGCTCGACCGTTTTGACCGCGAGCCGGAGACAGGCCGCCGCATTGGCTACATCAGCGCCATGACCTTGCTGGGTCGTGATGACGGAGAAGAAGCTGATTATACGGAAATTGCCGTGAAATTGCGCGATGTCAGCGTCGATGCCGCCGGAGATTTGCGAGAACTGTTCCGCCGCGTTGTCTTTTTCCTGAAAATCAACAACACCGATGATCATCTGCGTAACCACGGCCTGATTCGTCAGGGCAGCGGCTGGCGGTTGTCGCCGCTGTTTGATATCAACCCAAATCCTGATCTTAAGACACTGCGGGCAACCAGCGTTTTTGGCGAGAAGCGACGCGCCCCGGCCCTAGCGGCGCTCATTGCCCAAGCCGGACATTTTGGCCTGGATGGCAGAAATGCCGCCGCCATTGTCGCGGAAGTATGCGGTGCGGTGAAATCCTGGCAAAAATACGCCGCCATGGCCAAAGTGGCGCGGCAGGAGATGCAATACTTTCAGGCTGTGTTTGCGGCAGAGGATTGAGAAGGTTGGTCCGGTTGGGCCAGGTATGAAAAACCAAGGAGAATGCGATGGATGTCAATGGTAAAGTCGTTTTGGTTACGGGAGCATCGGCGGGGATAGGAATGGCGGCGGCGAGGTTGCTGGCCAAAAACGGGGCGCGTTTGGCTTTGAACGCGCGGTCACGAGACAAGCTTGATCGCTTGGCCGAAGAACTCCCCGGTTCTGCGGTGTTTCCGGCGGACATGGCCGATGAGGCGGCTGTGCGCCAAATGATCGGCGATGTGCGGGCGAAACTTGGCAGGCTCGATGTCCTGGTCAACAACGCCGGTCGCGGTATGCACAGCCCGTTGGAAAAAATTGATATTGGTGAATACCGTAAGCTGCTCGATTTGAACCTGATCGGCCCGCTCGTCGCCATGCAGGCGGTGATTCCGGTCATGCGTCAGCAAGGCGGCGGCGCCATCGTCAATATCAGTTCCGGCACCACTCTGATGTACATGCCGGGACAAAGCGGCTATTCGGCGACGAAACGCGCCTTAAATGGCCTGTCACTGACAGCTCGCGGCGAACTGGCCAAAGACGGTATAGCCGTTAGTGTCATTTATCCCTATCTCACCAGAAGCGATTTTTTCCGCAATCTGGTCGCCGATCCGGCCCACCTCGGCAGCGTCGATTTTTTTGCTACTGGCCGTCCGCCGGCTGATACCGTCGAACATGTCGCCGCGTTGATCATGCGAGCGATAACCACCGGCGAGGCCGAGATATTTGCCCATGAATGGATGAAAAATGGGATGCGGTGAACTCCGCCGCCGGGATGTATTGTGCATGATCGTGTCCTTTTTTGGCAGGCCATTCACCAGCGCCGTAAGGATAGACACCTTCTTTCAGCACATGCACCGTCACCCGCAACATGCCGTCCGGGTCGATGCGCCAGTTCTGAATTCTTGGAATTGTGCTCATACCGCCGGTCTCAGCCTATCCGGATTTATCATGGGCGAGGCCACGCATCGGCAGTTGTGATTGTTTCAATCCACGCGCCCGTGAGGGGCGCGACGTTAGTCTGCTTCAGATGGAGCAACATAACATTTTGTTTCAATCCACGCGCCCGCGAGGGGCGCGACCATAATCAATTGTTGCCGTGATGCCGCCACAGGTGTTTCAATCCACGCGCCCGCGAGGGGCGCGACTAACGGCCATCGCCGCCCGTCGCCTGATTTGGCGGGTTTCAATCCACGCGCCCGCGAGGGGCGCGACACAACATGTCGCGGCAGGGCAAGAAAGATGTCCTGTTTCAATCCACGCGCCCGCGAGGGGCGCGACGACGGCAGCAACGTCTATCTGAAGCCGTTAAACAGTTTCAATCCACGCGCCCGCGAGGGGCGCGACTACACGGTGGCGTCGGGCCAGCCGCTGCGCCTGACGTTTCAATCCACGCGCCCGCGAGGGGCGCGACCAAGGCCAGGTGCATTCTTGTTGGGGATGCGCCTCGTTTCAATCCACGCGCCCGCGAGGGGCGCGACATCACAAGCATTAGATAGTCGTTGGCGTAAAATCGGTTTCAATCCACGCGCCCGCGAGGGGCGCGACGTCATTTAGCCAGGCAATCTACCTCGGCCCGTCGATGTTTCAATCCACGCGCCCGCGAGGGGCGCGACAACGGCGGCATTACCATATCCGGGCCGCTCAAACTGTTTCAATCCACGCGCCCGCGAGGGGCGCGACCGATAGGCGGTGTCTCTGACGCCCATGCCATAGACGTTTCAATCCACGCGCCCGCGAGGGGCGCGACTTCACGCTGCTGCTGAATGGCGGCTTATACCGGCTGTTTCAATCCACGCGCCCGCGAGGGGCGCGACATCACCGCCAATGGTTGCCACGGCAGTCCGACTTGTTTCAATCCACGCGCCCGCGAGGGGCGCGACAAGGATGGCAAACCAAAGGTCTACTTCAGCCATGTTTCAATCCACGCGCCCGCGAGGGGCGCGACGTTGAGACGGTTTCGAGCTCTTCGGTTTTGTGATGTTTCAATCCACGCGCCCGCGAGGGGCGCGACGTTTTCCGAATCCCATTGTTTCGGTTCAAAAAGGGTTTCAATCCACGCGCCCGCGAGGGGCGCGACACTGAGTTGGATGGATGGTATCATTCGTCGCTGGTTTCAATCCACGCGCCCGCGAGGGGCGCGACACCGCGTCCACATTGGCATGTCTCGCGTAACGCGTTTCAATCCACGCGCCCGCGAGGGGCGCGACGATGGCGTCCATGGAACCCTAACGTTGCACGAAATGTTTCAATCCACGCGCCCGCGAGGGGCGCGACGCGGGCATCCTGCTGATTCCCAGTCTGTTCCACGTTTCAATCCACGCGCCCGCGAGGGGCGCGACGCGGGCATCCTGCTGATTCCCAGTCTGTTCCACGTTTCAATCCACGCGCCCGCGAGGGGCGCGACGTCGATCAGCCTGAGAACAGCGGCCGGGTTGATGTTTCAATCCACGCGCCCGCGAGGGGCGCGACCGCTTGCCCACCGATGGCCGCGTACCGATCGTCAGTTTCAATCCACGCGCCCGCGAGGGGCGCGACTCTACGTCGAGCGCTGGAACTGCTGGCTTAGATGGTTTCAATCCACGCGCCCGCGAGGGGCGCGACACTGCTTGGCGGTATCGGTATTGGTTTGATTATGTTTCAATCCACGCGCCCGCGAGGGGCGCGACGATGAGCGTCCGGCGGGGCTGGTGCCGGGTGATGTTTCAATCCACGCGCCCGCGAGGGGCGCGACGAAACGTTATTGAAGACTTGGTGGCCGGTGATTTGTTTCAATCCACGCGCCCGCGAGGGGCGCGACCCAAGATGCTTTGCGATTGGAAACTGAATATCTTGTTTCAATCCACGCGCCCGCGAGGGGCGCGACGTCGCCTGTCGATTATCCTGGTCTCCTTATCCTTGTTTCAATCCACGCGCCCGCGAGGGGCGCGACCGTGGTCCGAAGCCTTTCTTTTATGCCATGAATTTGTTTCAATCCACGCGCCCGCGAGGGGCGCGACGTTTTTGCCTATTGATTTTGCCCTTGGATGGTTGTTTCAATCCACGCGCCCGCGAGGGGCGCGACATTTTCATCCTGGTGCCCTTGAAATCTTTGATGAGTTTCAATCCACGCGCCCGCGAGGGGCGCGACGGAAAGCAAGGCTGCTGATGAAGGACAAGGCTTGTTTCAATCCACGCGCCCGCGAGGGGCGCGACCATGGGCGGCTGGCTGAATGCCTGTTGCTGGCTGTTTCAATCCACGCGCCCGCGAGGGGCGCGACCGTGGTCCGAAGCCTTTCTTTTATGCCATGAATTTGTTTCAATCCACGCGCCCGCGAGGGGCGCGA
>Ga0209629_10000027_pt1 | contig 58977 bp, 42 predicted proteins | sample TergutCu122P5_FD_187286 | JGI IMG/M metagenome (GOLD analysis project Ga0209629, IMG submission 187286) | Cubitermes ugandensis P5 segment gut microbial communities from Kakamega Forest, Kenya - Cu122 P5 (SPAdes) (version 2) | ecosystem: Host-associated > Arthropoda: Insects > Digestive system...
GCGGGTATTGCTACCCCTGCTGCCCCTCGACTTGCATGTGTTAGGCCTGTAGCTAGCGTTCATCCTGAGCCAGGATCAAACTCTTCGTTGTAAATTTTTTTTATTTGTTCCGCTCAAAATGACTTTTCCTTAAATCTATTATAATATAAGGTATTGACGAAGTATAGAAAATTTTTTTCCCTCTTTTCTTATACTACATTCTTGTTGTTATGAAATCTTTTCAAAGAACTCTTTCTTTTTTTACCATTCAAATATTTAAAATTCAAATATCTAAAAATTCAAACAGTATTTTAGTTGCTAAAATAAACCATTTCACTGATTTACCCATAAAAAAACCACGAATTTCTATACCTTTTAGAATTCGGGCTGCAAAAGTACTGCTTTTTTTTTATCCCACAAAATATTTTGCAAAATATTTTATACTTTTTTGTTAATGCGCTGATTGTTAAGTAGAAAAAATGAAAAGATTTTTTGAAATTAAGAAATTTATTGAGAGGATTTTCGTAAAGCATCAAGAAAATAGGTAAATTCGTCTTTTTTGATGCCATTTTTTAATAAAAAATTTTGGTCGGCTGCGATTGCTGAAATGAGTTGCTCGATATTTTCCTTTTTATTTTCAATACTTTTTAAATAAAAATCAATCGCTTGCGCAAATCGGCGATTGCAAAACGCAATATGAGCAGCGTAAAGCAGGTCGAGCGAAGACGGCGAGGCATCAATGCAACGCCCGGAAAAATATTCGGCTTCGGCGAGATTTCCATTTGCAAAAGCGCACCAAGTTATTGCCTGCCAGAGTTTTGGCGTGTCGTCCGTTTTTTCGAGTTCGGCATAAACGGCGCGCGCCTGAGCATATTTTCCCATTTCGATATAACAGCGGGCAATGTTAAATTTATTTTTTATATTTTCGTTAAGAAAATCAATGTGCTGGTATGTTGTAAGTGCGTTTTTAAAATCGCCCAAGACACGATGGCAAAGCGCAATTTTTTTCAAAGTCCAACTGTCGTCGGGCTGGATTAAATCGGCTTTCAAGTAATTGTCGATTGCTTTTTGCGTATTTTCGGCTTTTTGGTAGGCAAAACCCAACTTTTGAAACGCCGCAAAATCGGTAGAATTTTTTGCCGTAATATTTTCAAACATTTCAATCGTCTGCGGATAAAGATTTTTTGAGAAAAAATAATTTGCCGTATTTGCCTCAATATCAGCATTATTTTCTTTTAAAAGCGAAAATAAAAATGTTTTATGAATAAACAAAGTAGCGGCAAACATATCTGCAAAGTCGCTTCGCCACGCAAAAAGTTTAAAAAAGCGGTAAAGGTCTTGAATATATTGCTTTGAAAGGATTGCAGCGCGTTTTTCGGGATTTAGCAACTGTTCGTCTTTTTCAATTTCTTCGAGTTGTCCGATTTCGGCATTTATTGCGCCAAAAAGCATTTTCTTCTGAGTTTCAGGCATTTGGCTCGTGCTGAAAAGGAAAGAATATTTATCGGAATTGCACATCATCGTGCTTTTCATCATCGCCGTTGCGAGCGATTTTTTGTCGGGTTTTTCGGCGGAAGTAAGGCGCAAAACATCTGCCTGATTGTATTCAAACGGGCGAAACCAGTTTGCTATTTCATTAAAAAAAGCATAATTTTTCAGCGTTGCAAAAGTGCTCATATACACGTCTGCGCCTTCGATTTGCAGTTCGGCGATTTCCTCAAATTTATTTGTCAAGCCGACTTCGTCAAAAATATTTTGCCATTCGGGGTTTTCTTCGTCCCATTCGTCGGATTTTACAAGATTTTCGAGGTCGGAAGTATCGCGGATTTTTGGTGCGATTTTGGAAATTTCGGGCAAAATTTCTTCGCGCATTTTTCGGCTTATTCCTTCGGTTTGTGTTGTGCCTATTATTTGTAAAATAATAATTTCCAATGCTTTAGCAATATGAATATCGTCAATTAACATCACAAGCCGCGCGGTAATATTCTCGAACATCGGCAAAAACTGATTATATTTTGAAAGGACAAAAACCAGCCCTACAAGTGCGCGTTGGCGGATAATTAAGTCAGCGTTTTGGCAACATTCGAGCAGCAAAAGCAATTTTTCTTCATTAAAAACCCGCCAAAGATTTAAAGTCAAAGCCGAGACAACGAGCGATTTTTCGGCAATTCCTTCAAACTTGGGCGAAATAATTTTTTCAAAAACCTTTTTTTCGTCTTCTGTGAGTTCGTTTTTCAGCCAAAAAATTGCAAAAAGTTGCAAAGCAAGATTTTCTTTTCTTGTTTGAATATTAATAATTTCGTTTTGTTGCGGGGTTTCGTTATTTTGCTGAATTTCAAGTTGTTTGGTCAATCTTTCTATAAAATCAAGCGTATCTTTTGCATTTCGGATTTCGTGCGAAAGGAAACGGCGTTTTGCGGTAAATTCATAGTTCGCCGAAAGCGTAAGTAGCATTTCGCGCAAGTCGGTAAGCAGTAAAAAAACTTGTTTGATAATATTTTCGTAGCGATTTTTCCGCTCATCGTCTTCTGTGCCGTCTATAAAATATTCGAGCAAAAAATCGTAATCCTGCCGCAAATCGTTGTAGCGTTCGAGCATTTCGTCCGATTTTAATTCGTCAACCAAAACTTTTGCTCTGTCGAAAGCCAGAAATAAATTATTGTGTGTAAGCAATTTACACCCTTGACGGAAAACACTGTGTATTTGTGGTGCAGTCATTTTAACCCGATTTACTGATTTTTTTTAATTCTTCTTCGTTGATAATTTTAATATTTTTCCCCCAAATATCAACGAGTTTTTCGGAATAAAAAAGCGACAGCGTGCGAATCGCATTTGAGGTAGTCATATTCGACATACTTGCCAATTCTTCGCGCGAAAGTTTAATGTTGATAGTCGCCCCGTCGTCTTCTGTCCCGTAAATTTCTTTTAGCGTGAGCAATGTTTCTGCCAAACGTCCGCGAATGTGTTTTTGTGTCAAATTAACTGTCATTTTGTCCGATTTTCCCAAGTCCTCAGCCATATCTGTCAGGTAAAAAAAGCAGAAAGCGTTATTGTGTTGCAAAATATTTAGAAAAATTGACGCTTTTAACATATAAATCACTGAAGTTTCCATCGCCACAACGTTCGTGTTATAGTTCGATTTGGCGATTATGGCGCGGTAGCCGAAAGTATTTCCGGGTTTTAGAAGGCGCATAATTTGCGGACGTTTGCCCAAGCCCTGCTTAAAAACCTTCAATTTGCCGCTGGCAAGCAACATCATATGAGACGGAATATCGCCTTCGGAATGGATTTTTTGATTTTTTTCAAATGTCTGAACGGTAAAATTGCTTTTTACATACTGCCGTTCATCGGGCGTAAGACCTTCCCACGCAGGAAAAATCTCTTCCAGCGTTAAAACGTTTATCGGATTTTTCTTCGACATAAATGTTTAAAGTTTAAGAAAAGTTTGATTTGCAAAATTACGATTTTTTTTCGGAAAAATCAAGATTTTATTGCTAAAAAAACATTTTTTTCGTATTTTTGCAAACATATTTTTAAATTTTTTGTAATGAAGAAAATAATTTTTGCGATTTTTATTGTAATTTTTTCGGGGAATATTCTTTTTGCGCAGCAATGGGGCGGAATGTGGATTCCAACCGAAGTTAATCATCAGGAAATGAGCCAGTTAGGGAAAATTTTCCCCGACAGTATAATTTTTAATCCTTCAATAGAAAGTTTGGAAGATGCCGTTGTGCAATTCAACGGTGGCTGTACGGCGGCTGTGATTTCGCCTCAGGGCTTGCTGCTGACCAATCATCATTGCGGTTTTTCGCAAATTCAGGCGCATTCTACGCTTGAGAACGATTTGCTAACCAACGGTTTTTGGGCAGAGTCATTTGCTGGGGAACTGCCAAATCCTAATGTTTCGGTTGATTTTATTGTTGATATTCAAGATGTTACGCCGATAATTCTTGCCGGCACACGCGAACTGACCGATTCTGAAGCGCAAAAAATTATTTCCGACAATATTAAAAAATATAAAAACGGAATTAAAATTGCTGATTATCAATCGATTGAAGTAATTCCATTTTATGCAGGAAATAAATATTACGCCTTTACTGTCGAAACTTTTAGGGACATTCGGCTCGTTGGTGCGCCGCCGCAAAGTATAGGAAAATTTGGTGCCGACACGGATAATTGGGTTTTTCCGCGTCATACGGGCGATTTTTCGCTTTTTAGAATTTATGCGGATAAAAATAATAAACCTGCGGCGTATTCACCTGATAATGTGCCATTCAAGCCAAAATATTTTTTGCCGATTTCAATTCGCGATTTGCACGAAGGCGATTTTACTTTTGTTTATGGTTTTCCCGGAACGACGCACGAATATTTGCCTGCTGTGGCTGTTGAACAGGTTTTAAATTTTATTAGCCCCGCACAAATTGAGATGCGAGATGCTACTTTGAAAATTCTTGATGAAAAAATGCGCACCGACGAAGCCACGCGCCTGCGTTACGCCGCAAAATATGCAGGAATTGCAAATGCTTGGAAAAATTGGATTGGTGTTCGGGCTGGACTGAAAAAATCGAATGCCATTGACAAGAAACGCGCTTACGAACAGCAACTTACGGCGGCAAACCGTACCGTCGGCGAGACACTCGACGCTTTTGCAAAACTTTATGCCGAACAAACACCCTACGCACTTGCAAACACGTATTTTAATGAACTGTTGCGAAATTCCGAAACATTTTATTTGGCAAATTTGTATATAAATTTTGTGGAAAAATATGAGTCGGGCAAAGCGGACGAAATTTATATTTCCAATTTAAAAAACAGATTATCTGCGATTTATAAAGATTATGATAAAAATCTTGATGCGGCTGTTTCGGCTAAAATTCTTTCAATTTATGTGAATAAAATGCCGCAGGATTTTTTGCCCGATAATTTTTTAATTTATAAAGATGAAAATTTTAATTTTTACGAAATAGAAAAATTTTGGAAAAAATCAATTATTACAGGAAATAAAAAATTTGCAAAAACGACTGTAAATGAGAATATTAACGAAATTTTCAGTAATCCTAAAAAATTGGTAAAAACATTGAAATCCGACCCAATTTTTAGTATTGTAGAAAAAATCAGAAGCACTTATTTTGAAAAAGTAAGCAAGACCTATATCGCTAATCAACAGAAAATCAATTCTTTACAAAAGCGTTATATGGCGCAGCAAATGAAAACCGACACTTTGCGAAGATTTTTTCCTGATGCAAATTCCACATTGCGTATTGCTTACGGGCAAATTCGCGGCTCGGAACCTGCCGACGGCGTTGAATATCACTTTGAGACCACGCTCGATGGCGTGATGCAAAAATATATTCCCGGCGATTATGAATTTGATGTGCCTGAAAAACTGATAAAACTTTATAAATCAAAAAATTACGGTCGTTATGCAAATGCACAGGGGAAAATTCCGGTTGCTTTTACGGCGACAAATCACACCACCGGCGGCAATAGTGGTAGCCCCGTGCTTGATGCCGAAGGAAATCTGATTGGGCTGAATTTCGACCGTCAGTGGGAAGGCACAATGAGCGATTTGAATTTTGACCCGCAATATTGCCGAAATATTATGGTTAGCACAAAATATATTTTGTTTATTATTGACAAATTTGCCGGCGCAAAACGAATTATTGACGAGATTAAGGTGGTGGAATGATGGAATTTCAAAATTTTAACGATAAAAAATTATATTTGGAAACTTATGGCTGTCAGATGAATGTTGCTGACAGTGAGGTTGTTGCATCAATTATGCAACTCGACGGATTTCAAATTACTGCCGATTTTGAAAATGCCGATGCGGTTTTTATTAATACCTGCTCTGTGCGCGACAATGCCGAGCAAAAGGTGCTGCAGCGGCTAAAATTTTTCCAATCGGTCAAGCGTAAGAAAAACAAAAATTTGATTATCGGCGTTATCGGCTGTATGGCGGAACGTGTTAAAAATGAGTTGATTAACGAACATAAAGTTGATATTGTCGTCGGACCTGATGCCTATTTGGATATTCCAAATTTGATAAATACGGTAGAAAATGGCGAAAAAGCAATCAACGTAACTCTCTCAAAAACAGAAACATACAAAGATGTAATTCCGTTTCGGCTTGGAAATTCGCTCACTGCTTTTGTGTCCATTATGCGCGGCTGCGACAAATTTTGCTCTTATTGCATTGTTCCTTACACGCGCGGACGTGAGCGCAGCCGCGAGGTGGAAAGTATTTTGTCCGAAATTGACGATTTGAAAGAAAAACGCTGTAAAGAAATCACTTTGTTAGGGCAAAGCGTAAATTCGTATCATTCTGTTTGGAAAAATGCGGAAATTTCCTTTTCCGATTTGTTAAAAATTGTTGCCGAACACGCGCCCGAAATTCGCATTCGTTTTACAACCTCGTATCCGAGCGATTTAGATGATAAAACTTTAGAGATAATTGCCTCATATTCAAATCTTTGCAAGTTTATTCATTTGCCTGTGCAAAGCGGCAGCAACAGAATTTTAAAACTTATGAACCGCCGCTACACGCGCGAGCAATATCTGGAACGCATTTCGGCGATTAGGCGAATTTTGCCCGATGCAGCGATTGGAACGGATATTTTTTGCGGTTTTAGCAGCGAAACCAATGATGACCACGCCCAAACGCTTTCGCTGATGCGTGAAGTGGCTTTTGATATGGCTTTTATGTTCAAATATTCGCAGCGACCGGGGACAATGGCGGCAAAAAAATTGCCCGATGATATTTCGGAAGAAATTAAAATTCAGCGACTTAACGAAATTATTGCCCTGCAAAACGAACTTTCGCACCAAAGTAATTTGCGCGATGTCGGAAAAACGTTTGAAGTGCTTGTAGAGGGCTTTTCAAAGCGCTCAAAAGAGCAGTTTTTCGGGCGAACTTCGCAAAATAAAGTTGTAATTTTCCCACGTGCAGGGCGGCAAATCGGCGAATTGATAACCGTCAAAATCACGAGCGCAAGTTCTGCAACGCTACTGGGGGAAGTGGTGGAATAAAAAAAAACATTTGACATTCTGAACGACAGCGAAGAATCTCAAAATAGATTCCTCACTTACATTTTTAAATGACAAAACCCATAAACTCCGTGTAACTCTGTGAATTCTCTGTGCAACTCTGTGTTATATTTTACACAGAGAGCCACAGAGTTGCACAGAGAACACAGAGAAAATATATCAATTTACGAAATAACAAAAACAGGCACCGCTTTTTTGCGATGCCTGCTTATACATTTTTTCATTTCTTACTTTTTTATAAAATTTGATAAATAAGTTTTACCATATTCGGTCTGTACTTAGATAAAATCCTGCTGGCGCGGATTTGCAATCCGTGCCTAATAGCTACGCACCGATTACAAATCTGCGCGAGCGGGAAATTTGGGAAATTATTATGAATAATTTTAAATTTTAAACCGTAAATTCAGTAAAAACATCATTGGAATAATGTTGTGGTAACTTTCGGTGGAATAAAAATCGGTAAGTTGATAGTTTGCTACTTTTTTATAATTCAAGATAAAATTTGTATATAAAAAACAATACCGCAAAAAATATTTACAGTATTGTGATTAATTCAGTTTCAGTCCTTCCTTTAATTTTCTTTAAAGTTGAAATTTATAAATTATCATTTTTTGATTGTTTTTTACACAATGTAACTGACATGCTTAAAACTATTTTTTCTGAATTGCTAAATTTTTTTTGTATTCATAAATATAATAATTATCCACATTTACAAATAAAGATTTGACATTTACATCTGTAAGTTTTAAGTTTTTTTGCACAATATCTAAAAACCTTTTGCTTTGTCTGCCACCAGAAGTTATCCAAAAAACCACAAAGTAATAATCGATTAGTTGTTCGTTTAAGTTTTCATTTTTTGATATTTTTTCGAAAAATTCATTAATTTTAAAATAATTAAATAATGTATCTGGAGATAGGCCTGATTGCTGATTAGGTGGAAATTTTTCAAATTCCTTATTTGCATTCCAATTAATATTAGGAAAACCCATATTTGCATAACAACCTATGAAATATGATATTAACTTCCCATTTTTGTCAAAGTACATTGCTTGAAATGGCTGCTCGTGATTATGAACAATATCAGAATTGTTTGAATTTTTATTAATTGAAATTAAAAAATCATAATATGTACTGTCCAATTCGTATAAATTGTCGCTTTTAATATTAAATTTTTCCGCAAAGTGAATAATTTCCTCTTTGTTTAGTTGCACAACATTATTTGACATTCCGTATATTGTAGAAAGAATACTGGTACACGAAATTGTCGAAATACCAAATAACAATATTACCAAATTTATTATACCTTTTTTCATTTTGACATTTTTTTAAGAACATTTGCGATGCCTTTTTGTAATTTTGGTTAATACTTTATGGTTATAAGTGTTCCTCTTTGCAAAGAGGTTTTTGTTTTTATAAAGTGGCAGGCACTATAAAAACAAATTTTGTGAAAAAATGCACGCTGCAAAGATAAAACATTTTTTTTATATTTTTAATACTCAATTTTGAATAAAAAAGTTTATTTTTGCGCTCTAAAAAATTTTTTCTCTAAAAAATAAACTCAATATTGTGAAACATTTATATATCGCTACTGTTAAAAATCTCTTGATTGCGGCGGTGCTAACTGCCGCACTTTTCTGCGTGATGTATTTGTTGAAAGTGAATTTCAGTTTCGATAAAATCCTGTTATTCAGCGTTTTGGCAACAATTACGGGCGTATGTTACATTCTTACAATTCGTAATCCTCAAAATTATGTAGGGTTTTATTTGGGGATTGCCTCCTCGGTGTGTTTGGGCGTGCAATTCGCACTTCTGGGCAATTTTGACCTGACTTTTTTGTACTTTTTGGTATTTATTCCGTTCCAAATTGCCGCAATTACCACGTGGAAGAAAAAATCTTCTGAAAATTTTGAAAATAAAATTTTTTCGCCAAAATTTTTACCTTTTAAAAAAGAACTGTTTTTTATTCTGATTTTTATTCTAATAATAATAATTGATTATATTGTTGCCTCACTTTATTTAAAACAACACAAAAACGAGTTGTTTTTTAACAATTTTGTAATAAAAACCGTTTTTGCGGTAATGATTTCGTCAAGTATTATGGCAAATTTTTTAATGATAGGCAAATGGCTCGAAACGTGGATTTACTGGCTTATTTACAGTGCAGCAGCGATTATTTCGGCAATTATCATCAAAAATAATTTTAACCTCCTGCTTTTTGTTTTCTTTCTGGTAATCAATGCAATATCATTTATTTCGTGGTTAAAAATACGCGAAAGAAAGGTGAATTAAACAAAAAAACGAACCTTAACAGATTCGTTTTCAATCAGTTGCGGGGACACGACTCGAACGTGCGACCTTCAGGTTATGAGCCTGACGAGCTACCACTGCTCCACCCCGCGTATTTTGCGGCTGCAAAGGTATTGTTTTTTTTTCATTCTACAAAATATATTTTAAGTTTTTGTCGAAAAGTTAGAAATTTTATACAATAAACTGCTTTTTTCGGCAGAAAATAATGTTTTTTCTTAACAATTAACCGTACTTTCTACCGCACCGTCGCTTAAATATGTTTTTATCGTATCGCCTTTTTGCAGCGATTTTATGGAGAAAAGGCGTTTGCCGTTAAAGGTTGTGAGCGAAAAACCTTTGCTCAACAAATATTGCGGCGATTGAGTGCGAACAATTTTTTCAAACATATCAAGTTTGTTTTTTTGAAAAAGAATAATATTCCCAACCGCATTTTTTAGCCGAATTTGTTGGCGATTGAGTTCAAAAACACTGTTTGCAGTAACAGATTTTAGCAAATGCGAAATTTTCCAGCGTGTCTGTTCCAAAATATTTTTTTGTGTCAAAATTGCATTTTGCGCAAAATCAATAATTTCATTTATTAAATCAAATAATTGATTTTCAATATCTTGCATTTTATCAATTAAAAATTCGGCAACGGCAGTCGGGGTTTTCAAACTTGTGTTGGCAACGAGGTCGACAATCGTATTGTCGCGCAGATGACCAATGCCGGCGATAATCGGCAGCGGAAATTGCGCCACATTCAACGCCAAATCGTAACTGTCGAAACACGCCAAATCGGTACTTGCACCGCCGCCGCGAATGATAATTACAGCATCGAAATGTTCGATATTGGCATAAATTTTTTCCAAAGAATTGATAATAGAATTTGCCGCCGCCTCGCCCTGCATAACCGACTGAAACAGAACAGGATAAAACTTAAAACTGCGCTCGTTGTTTTTCAATTGGTCAATAAAATCGCCATAACCGGCAGCCGTAGCCGACGAAATAACCGCCAGCCGCTGCACACGCTGCGGAATTTCCAGCGATTTGTTCATTTCGGCGATGCCTTCGGATTGCAGTTTGCGGATAATTTGCAGCCGCCGCATTGCCATATCGCCAATAGTAAAAGCAGGATCTATGTCCTTGATATTCAAACTGATACCATAAACCGCGTGAAATTCAACCGTTACCAGCACAAGCACCGAAATTCCTTCGCGCAAAATCTGCCCTGTATTTTCTTCAAAATATGGTTTAAGCATTTGAAAGGTTGATGCCCAGCAGTTTGCACGAATTTTTGCGAGCAGTTTGTCTGAATTTTCTGCATTTTCTATCAGGTCGAAAAAAGCGTGTCCGCCGTTTTCGTGCATTTCGCCTATTTCGGCGCGCACCCAAATCGGCTCGCTAAAATTTAACTTAATTGCCTGCTGCACAGCGTCTAACAGTTCACAAAGCGAGATGGAATTCATATTGATTGACGATTGACAATTTACGATTTATATAATTTATATTTCAAAATTTCAAATTCCAAGATTTGACTACGTCGATTTTCAATTCAAAATTATTATAAATCAATAAATTACAAATATTTTTGTTTGATTATTTTTTAAAATTCATATTTATTTACGAATTATTATTTTCAATTCCATTCAAATCCAACCACAACCTTTCGGCATAAAAGGGTGCAAGCGGTGCCATCAGTTGTGCAACGGTCAGCAGGCAAGTGTAAAGCGTTTGATACGCCGCAATTTTGTCTTTGTCGTATTCGCCGCCCCAAAAACGCTTGCGGTTGAGGCGCACATACCAGTTCGACAAATTATCATTTACAAAATCCTGAATGGCGCGTCCTGCACGAGTCGGTTCGTAGTTTTCGTAATGCTCGGTAACTTCCTTAATCAACGAATTTAAAAGTGAAATTATCCAGCGGTCAATTTCGGGACGCTCGGCAACGGGAATTTCCTTTTCTTCGGGCGTAAAGCCATCTACATTGGCGTAGAGCGCAAAAAACGAATAAGTGTTGTACAGCGTGCCGAAAAATTTGCGGCGCACTTCCTCAACGCCCTCAATATCAAATTTTAAGTTATCCCAAGGCGAAGCGTTAGTCATCATATACCAGCGTAGCGGGTCAGAGCCGTATTTTTCGATTGTGGAAAAAGGGTCAACAGCATTGCCGAGCCGCTTCGACATTTTATTTCCGTTTTTGTCCAGAACTAAACCGTTGGAAATCACATTTTTAAACGCAACATCGTCTTTTATCATTGTACTGATGGCGTGCAGCGTAAAAAACCAGCCGCGCGTCTGGTCAACGCCCTCCGAAATAAAATCGGCAGGAAAAACTTTTGAAAAATCTTTTTTATTATTTTGCATTAGGTTAATTTTCAAGCAATTTGAAACCTCTATCCTTGTACAGCGGGAACACCGTATCGGCTGAAATTACAGTCAGTCCTTCGGATATGCCCTGCGAGATTATTATTCTGTCAAACTGGTCTCTGTGCGGGTCATTTTTTATATATGGCGTAGAAAGTTTTTCGAGTACCTCAATATGCTTTGGTTTTATATAAAGAAAATGTATTTGCTTTTCTTCTACTGCATTTTTTATATCAGAAATACTGTCGTACTTTTTTATTTTCTTTTCCTGTATCAAAAAGATAATTTCGTGCAAACTTGCCACACTTACATAGAAAGGGTATTGAAAATAATCAATATCTTCCGCAATGTTTTTGTTTAATTTTGTTTTGTCTTGCAAATACCAAATCAAAATATGCGTATCAAGTAGAAATCCTTTTCTGTTCATTGCGCGTATGCTTTTTCCAATCGGTTTAAACTAAATACGTCCTCGTCTGTGCCGTTTAAGATTATTCTATCCTTAAACATTCCACGTAAACCACGTGGTTTAATTCTTGAACGAGCATCAACGGTCGCTATTCGCGTCCTTGTACGTGTGTTTTTTATTACTGTTGCCATATTTATTTATTTTAAAAAAATTACACCGCAAAAATACAACTTTTTATTGAAAATGCAAAACAAAAACCTAACAGGTTGGTTATTAACTATTGTCGCAAAGGATTTGTAATCCTTTGCAAAATAATATAAGGATTTTTCTCTGCAAAATTACTCAAATCTTTCTTAAAACGAAAAAAATAATTATTTTTGCAGTCAAATTTTATGTTTTAATAAAACGATAAATCGTTGTGTATCATATTCCTGCATTATTGAATCAAACGCTTGAAGGGCTGTGTATAAAACCCGATGGCGTGTACGTTGATGCTACTTTTGGTGGCGGCGGGCATTCGAGTGCTGTTTTGGAAAAACTCGGCGCAAAAGGCAAACTTTTTGCCTTCGACCAGGATATTTCTGCTGCAAAAAACGCTCTCAACGACCCGCGTTTTACTTTTGTGCTTGGCAATTTCAGGTTTTTGAAAAATTTTTTACGTTATTATAATGTTGAAAAAGTTGATGGCATTTTGGCTGACTTGGGCGTGTCGTTTCATCATTTCGACCGTCAGGAACGCGGTTTTTCGTTCCGTTTCGACTCGCCGCTTGATATGCGAATGAACCAACACGCCACAAGGACAGCCGCCGATGTGATAAATTTGTATTGCGAAGAAAAACTTGCAAATATTTTTTATAATTACGGCGAATTGCGGCAGGCAAGGCAAATTGCAAAACTTATTGTAAATGAAAGAGTTAAGCGAAAAATTAACACAACCGCTCATCTTATTGAGACGCTGCAACCCGTTTTTTTAAAAGAAAAAGAAAAAAAGGATTTAACGCTTGTGTTTCAAGCACTTAGGATTGAAGTAAATGATGAACTTTCGGCGTTAAAATCGTTTTTGCAGCAAACAGTTGAAGTTTTAAAATCCGAAGGGCGTTTGGCTGTGCTGACGTATCATTCGCTCGAAGACCGAATAGTGAAAAACTTTATGCGTTTTGGAAATTTTAAAGGACAACAACAAAAGGATTTTTACGGAAATCTTATTGCACCGCTTAAACCATTGAATACCAAGCCAATAACGCCATCAGAAAATGAAATTTCTGAAAATCCACGTTCGCGAAGCGCGAAATTAAGAGTGGCAAAAATAACGAACAATATGTAACGATTATTATTTATTTAATAGTGAAATAATTTCATCAACTTTCTCATTTAAAGGTATTTGCGCATCTAACCAATTAATTTTCAGCCCTCGCCGTTCCATTCCTCTAAACCATGTCATTTGTCGTTTGGCAAATTGATGAATTGCAATTTCCAATCTGTAAAACATTTCGCTGTAGGAAATTTGTCCAATCACAAACTGTGTAACGTATTTATATTCAAGTCCATAATAAATCAAATCTTCTGCCGAAATTCCTTGCGACAGCAAATTTTTTATTTCATCAATCATTCCATTTTCGAGGCGGTTTTTCAGTCGTTGGGTAATTTTTTCGCGCCGCAGTTCGCGCTCAATATTAATTCCGATAATTAAACTGTTAATTGGCTGAAATTCACAAAATTGTAAATTGTTTTTTTTAGAAAAATCTGCAATTTCAATAGCGCGAATTACTCGCTGTGGGCTATCGGTGTCGGTTGTATTGTGCAAAGTTTTATATGTGGAAAGAATTTCTGTCAATTCTTCCAAACTTTTGTTTTTCAATGAATTACGCAAAGTTTTATTTTCAGAAACATCGGGCAAATTATAACCTCGCAGCACCGCCTCAATATAAAGCCCCGAACCGCCACAAAGCACAGGAATTGTGTTTTTATTTTTCAATTCGGAAAAAATTTTATGAAAATCTCGCTGATATTGAAAAATATTGTAATGTAATCCCGCGGGACAAATATCTATTAAATAATATGGAATTTTCTGATTATCAACAATATATTCGTCTAAATCTTTTCCTGTTCCAATGTCCATACCGCGATAAACCTGCCGTGAATCGCCGCTGATAACAGCCGAATGCAACCGTGCCGCCACCGCGCACGCTACCGCCGTTTTCCCGCTGGCAGTCGGACCAATAATTGTTATTAATTCGTACATTTTCAGTGTTTTAATTTTGCAAAGATAAGAAAAACATTTTTTCTTAAAAAAAATATTAATTTTGCATTTTAAAATATTTAAATTTAAAATTAATAAAATGTTTTCAGGAATAATAGAAGAAGCCGCAAAAGTTATTGATATTCAGAAAGATAAAGGTAATGTTCATCTGACAATGGAGTGTTCATTTGTTGATGAACTTAAAATTGACCAGAGTGTGTCGCATAACGGGGTTTGCCTTACTATTGTGGCAAAAACCGCTGATAATTATACAGTTACAGCGATTGACGAAACTCTCGAACGTTCAAATCTCGGCGATTTAAAAATCGGAAGTTTGGTAAATTTGGAGCGCAGTATGCTGCTCAACGGTCGGCTTGACGGGCATATTGTGCAAGGACACGTCGATACCACTGCCATTTGCACCGATATTTTTGAAGAAAACGGCAGTTGGCGGTTTGTTTTTAAATATAATTTTGACAAAGAAATGTCAAAACGCGGATATTTTACCGTTGATAAGGGTTCGGTTACTGTTAATGGCGTGAGTTTAACTGTCTGTAATCCAACGGAAAACACTTTTGAAGTGGCGATAATTCCTTACACTTTTGAGAATACAAATTTTTGCCAAATCCAAAAAGGAACTCGTGTAAATATTGAATTTGATATTATTGGAAAATATTTAAGTCGGCTTGCAGGGAATATTATTGAAAAATATATTTCATAAATCAGCGCTAACCAAAACCATTTTTTATTCCTCTATCAATTCTTTCAGCATTAAAAACGCCGTTTGCGTGGCGCGTTCGATGTTTTGTTCGCGCAGATTGCCGAAGTGAAAAACTTTACTTACGTTCTTTTCTTTGTTGCAAACGGCAATCCAAACCGTTCCAACGGGTTTTTCTGCCGTTCCGCCGGTAGGACCGGCAATGCCAGAAGTTGCAATGGCAAAATCGGAATTTGTGCGCCGACAAACGCCTTGCGCCATTTGTTCTACAACTTGCCGACTCACTGCACCAAATTCCTCAATATCCGCTGAATTAACACCTAAAATATTGATTTTCAATTTATTGGAATAAGCAATTACGCCGCCGTTGAAAATATCGGAACTGCCTGCAAGCAAGGTCAGACGATGGGAAATATTGCCGCCGGTGCAACTCTCGGCAACGGCGAGCGTTTTACCTTTTATGCGCAAAATGTTACTTACAATTTGCTCAACAGAATTATCTTCAAAAGCAATAATTGATTTGCCTAAAATTTCGGTCAATGTTGCAATTTGCTGATTCATAGCAAATTCAAGCGAAAGCGAATTTTCAGAAATTCCGCTCAAACGCAGTTTTACAATTCCATATTGCGGCAAATAAGCAAGATGAATATTGGGCGGCAAAGCATTTTCCCAGTCGGCAATTTTTATTGCAAGTTGCGATTCGGGAATCCCGCCGACAAGAATATTTTTATGCACAATCGCCTCAATATCAAAACGTTGATGCAGGCGGGGAATAATATCGCTGCTCATTGCCGTTTTCATTTCGTAAGGGACGCCAGGAAGAGAAACGGCAACTTTTCCGTCCGCACGCTCAAACCACATTATAGGCGCAGTCCCAGCACGATTTTGAAAAATTTCCGCATTTTCGGGTACAAGTGCTTGATTTTTAGTAAGTTCGTTCATCACAAACGAGCGGGTTTTGAAAAGTTCCAAAATATTTTGATAAACCAAATCGCTGAAAATCAAACGCGTCCCAAAATATTGAGCAAGCGTTTGTTTGGTAATATCGTCTTTTGTCGGACCGATTCCGCCGGTCATCAACACCACTTCCGCACGCAAAAAAGCCGCATCCAATGCGTTGATAATCTGCTGTTTATCATCGTGGATTGAAGTGATTTGCACAACCTCAAAACCGTTTTCATTCATTGCTGCGGCAAGATAAGCCGAATTTGTATCAACAATTTGTCCGATAAGAATTTCATCGCCAATTGTAATTATTTCCGTTTTCATTCTTTTTTATTTATAAATAAATGATTATCAATAATTTTAATCAACAAAATTAATTTAAATAAATGAAATAAAAAAAGCACGCAAATAACACAGATTTTTATGATAAACGTAAAGTGATAATCACTTAAAAATTCGTTTATCATCATTTTTTAGACCTGAAAATCTCAATAATCTGCGCAATTTGCGTGTTAATTTTATTTTGCAAAGATATATAAATATTTGCAGAAAAATTATTCTGCAATTTTAAAATCCGCTTTGAGTGTTGCGGTGCTGCTGCCGCCGACAAATACTGTGAAGTCGCCCGACTCTACCAAATACTGACCGTCGTTGTTGAAAAAGCCGAGTTCGGCATCGGTAAGTGTAAATTCAACCGTTTTTGTTTCGCCTTTGCGTAACTCAACCATCTGAAAGCCCCTGAGTTTTTTCATTGGCTGCGCAATGCTCGCCGCAATATCGTGCAAATAAAGTTGCGCCACTTCCTTTCCGTCGCGACTTCCCGTATTTGTAATATCGACAGTTACCTTTATCGGATCGCCTTTGGCATAATTTGTTTTATTTAATTTTAAATTTTTATATTCAAAAGTGGTATAACTCAAACCGTGTCCAAAGGGAAACAATGCTGTATTTGGCGCATCGGTATAATGCGACCAGAACACATCTGTTTTCACGCCGCGCCCGGTAGAAAGCATATTGTAGAACATCGGCACCTGCCCAATATTGTGCGGGAAACTCATCGGCAGTTTGCCGCTTGGGTTATAATCGCCGTAAAGCACCTGTGCAACGGCATTTCCTGCTTCGGTGCCAAGATGCCACGCCTCAACAATAGCAGGGACATTTGCCGCTTCCCATTCCAAAGCCAGCGGACGACCATTATTAAGTACCAAAACAACATTTTTATTCACAGCCAAAACCTCTTTTAACAATTCCTGTTGATTGCCGGGCAAGTCCAAAGATGTACGGCTGCGCCCTTCGCCTGTCATAAAGGCATATTCGCCTAAAACCATAACCACAACATCGGCTTTGCGTGCCGCCTCAACTGCCTGAGCAAAGCCGCTGCGGTCGTCTGGGGTAATATTAACCTCTCTTGCAAAGCCCTGTCGCCCATTAAAGACATTCGTCCCTTTGGCGTAAGTGAGGGTGTTGCCTGTATATTTTTGCATTCCTTCCAAAACCGAAACGGCACTGTTATCGGGCGCAGCCCCGCGCCACGAGCCGAGCGGCGAGTTTTTATCGCCCGCAAGTTCGCCAATAAGCGCAATCTTTACGCCCGACTTTTTCAAAGGCAAAATATTATTATTATTTTGTAATAAAACAATCGATTTTTTAGCCATTTCAAGCACCACATCGTGCATTTCTTTGCTTCCCGTAACCATTTTTTCGCGGTTTTCGTCCAAATATTTATAAGGATTATCAAAGAGTCCGAGTTGGAATTTTACGCGCAATATACGGCGCACAGCATCGTCAATCAACGATTCTTTTACCACGCCATCGCGCACAAGTTGCGCAAGTTGGGTTACGTAAATTCCGCCTTCCATATCCATATCCGAGCCGGCGGTAATCGCCATTATCCCTGCCTGTGCCTCGTTTGCGGCGTATCCGTGATTCATTATTTCGCGGACAGAACCCCAATCGGACACTACAAAGCCGTTAAAATTCCATTTTCCTTTTAAAATATCGCGCTGAAGCAAAACAGATGCCGTTGCGGGAACGCCGTTAATCGTATTAAACGAGTTCATAAAAGTTAAAGCCCCCGCTTTTGCTGCCGCTGCAAAAGGCGGCAAAATATCGTTGTAAAGCCGCTGTATCGAAACATCAACGGTATTATAATCTCTTCCACCTTCGGCAAAGCCATAGCCGGCATAATGTTTTGCGCAGGCGGCAACATTGCTTTCAGAAAAATTCCCCTGAAATCCCTGCACACGAGCCGCCGCAACCAGCGCACCATAGTACGCATCTTCGCCCGCACCTTCCATCACACGCCCCCAGCGAGCATCGCGGCTGATGTCCATCATCGGCGCAAAAGTCCAGTTAATACCTGCCGCTGCGGCTTCTTTGGCTGCAAAAGAGGCGGATTTCTTGATTGCTTCGAGGTCGAAACTTGCCGCCTCTGCCAGCGGAATGGGCGACAGTGTCTTAAAACCGTGAATCACATCGTAGCCGATAATAAGCGGAATACCCAGACGGGTTTGCTCTACGGCAATCTTCTGAACGGCGCGAATATCTATTACGCCTATTACATTGAGCATCGAGCCGATTTGCCCCGCTTTAAGTTGGGCGTACTTGTTGGCTGCATCCCCACCCTTTGGCGCAGGACCGGTTACTTCCCAAAAGCCGGTGTACTGGTTCATCTGTCCGATTTTCTCTTCCAAAGTCATTTTGGAAAGAAGGTCATTGACCCGTTTTTCGATATTATCCTGCGCTGTTGCTTTGGCACAAATTGCGGATAACAAAATCATTAAAAATACTTTAAGAATTTTCATGTTATTATAATATTAAACTATTTAACCATTTACTATTTATGTGAATTGCGGGTTGAAAGTGCCGTTAGGTACGCGATATTGAAAAATATTTTTTTAGATTTTTCGCTTTCATTCAAAATGTCAAAAAACTATAGTAAATAAACAAACCCAAAAATTTATAGGTAAAAATACTTGTGTCTTGATACTTGAAACTTATGTCTAAACATTAATTATATACCCTTACGTAATCTACATACATTGTGGAACTGTTGCCAAGTTGTATAGTGTTTCCACCCATATTTCCGCCAACTGCCACATTGAAAATAAAGAAATGGTCTTTGTTGAATGGCATAGTGCCATTAATAGGGTGGCTGTACAGCAATTCATTATCTATATAAAAAGCGATATGGTCTGCCCGCCAGTCGATAGAATAGAGGTGAAAAGCGGTAGTAGAACCCTGCACGATACGCGAACGCATAACATCGCCTCCCCAATGCAACGAACAGAGGATATTATCAAAACCGGTTACAGTACCCTGCTCCATAATATCAATTTCGCCGCAGGCGGGCCACCCAACCGAGTTAATATTGTTGCCCAACATCCAAAGGGCGGGCCATGTTCCCTTATCGCCGGGTACTTTGGCGCGTATCTCTATTTTTCCATAAGTAAAAATCTTTTTGTTGTAAGTGGTTATTCTTCCTGAGGTATAATCCCAGCCGCTTCCATTGTAGTTCGGCTCTTTGAGTGCCGTAATTTGCAGGCAGCCACCCTGAACACTTACATTTGCACTATTGCTCGTATAATATTCCACCTCGTTATTAACACCAAGATTTCCTGTCTCGTAATTCCAAATATTTGTGTTTAACGAACTGCCGTCAAACTCGTCAGACCATATTAACTGCTGTCCGGGCAAAACCGCTTCCTTGCAATACAAGGTTACATTAACGGTAGTGTCTTTTCTGACGGTATTGCAGTATGCAGTAATATTTATCGGATATTGCGATGTGGTACCTGGATTAGATGAAAAGGTACAATACACAGTTCCGCTTGACGCATTCAATGGAAGCGATTTGTTTTCTGTTGGCAATGTTACAATAAAAGACGTAACATTTTTACCTGACAGAATAAGATTAACACTGCCGCTGCCGTCGCCATAAGGCATTGTGTCCGAAACGCCGATAATTTGTACCGTTACTTTCAAATTAGTTGGAGTTGCCGGCTGCTGAGTTTCTGTACCATTGCCGCAAGTATAAAGCATAAAAAGCGACATGAGGCATAATAAAAGAAATTTATTTTTTCTTACATTCATATTATTATTTATTTTAGTAAAATTAATAATTTGTTTGTATCTGCACTTTTGTCGCAAGTTTTTTACTTATGCTTTAACTTTTATTATTCGTATCTATAAACCTGCGACAATTTTTTGGTATATTATTAAAAAAAAAGGGAAAAACCTCCTGCACTTTGGCAGAAAAGTTTTTCCCGTACAAAATTAATTAGGGTTTTGGTATATAAACAAATACCCAATCCTGCCCTTCTGCAGTATCATGCGTAGCCAAAGCCATTACATCGTTTTTGATATAGACAATGTGATACACCTGCGTACCTGTATAATACCCCAAAAACGCATCGCCTGATAAGGTAAGTGTCTGATAAGGATTCCCCGGATCTAATGAATATGTATAATTTCCACCATTGTAGTTGAAAGTTATATCATCGCCATTAATCGAGGTCGATGAGAATGGTTTACCATCAAATGCCTTGCGACCGTATCCTTCCCCTAAGGTAGTAATATTAAGAGCAAAGTTCGATGTAAATTCTATCTTCCACTGATACATAGACCATGCTGCCTTATCGTTTGCAGCGGCACCCCACCACGACTGACCAAAAGAATTCAAAGGTCCAAGACCCATGTGTCCGCTTATAGGCAATTTCGTAGCATCTTTTATTTCCTGTATTTTTGTGTTTTGAGCATCAAAAATCCAAGTTTTTGCTCCGCCACCTGTCAATGCAGCAAAAGTAACAGGGTCTACTGCAAAATTATTTTCCTCTGTAATGGTTACGGGTTTCACTATTGTATCCGATAAACCACCTGCTCCGGCGGCTACCATCGAAACATCGTATGTACCTGCATGCGGAATGGTAACCTTTACTGTTTTGCCTTTAAAACTGCCAACTTTGGGTATAGTCCAAAATGCACTCAATGCATCCTTACTTGTACATACAAGTTCAAGGTTGGCTGGGGCGTCATAACTTGTCGGAGTTAATATATTCGCCTCGAAACTCGCACCAGGTACCGACACATTTAAGGTCGGCTCTTTCCCTTGGCAAGAGTTGAAAATTAATGCCGACAAAGTAATGAGACCAAAAATTACTGATAAAAAATTATTTCTTTTCATCTAATTATATTTATTTTAAAAAATTATTAATTAATATCCCGGATTCTGAACCATATTAGTATTGGTAAATTCAGCCAGTGGTATAGGCAAAATTTCATTTTTACCTTTAATAAAATGTTTGCTGCCGTCGAATGAAATATCCATTCCCAATCCCGAAACAACATTCATATTATTCAATACTTTTTCGGCATCACCCCAACGTACAAGGTCGAAGAAACGATGACCTTCGGTAGCGAGTTCCATACGGCGTTCATATTTGATAGATTCCATATTAACAGGCACAGAGGCAAGACCAACTCTGCCACGTACAGCATCGAGTAATGCCTGGGCGCGTGCATTATCACTACCACTCATTACTAACGCTTCGGCTTCCATCAAATAACTGTCTGCCAGCCGTAACTCAATGTAATCGATACCAAAATTCAGTTCCTTAACTCCTGTTGTACTCGTGTATTCTTGCAACGGAGCAAATTTTACCATAAAGTAGCCAGTCCCCATATAGCACTGCGATTTATCATACTTACACAATCCTGCTGCCTGCAAACTGTCAAGGTTAGTAATTGTGTATTTATAACGCGGGTCGTATTTACCGCCCACTATCATAGCATCGTGCAAATCTGAGGTAATAGGATTAAAACTCCAGCCCGACAAATAGTTAGGGGCAGCAGGATTAAGTCGCGAGTATACTCGCGGTCCTATCATTACTGAATATACATTCGATTTATAATTGCCCCAACTGCCCCAGTCATAATTTTGAGTACTTGTTTTTTGGATTTCAAAAATTGACTCAGAATTAAATTTTTGGTTAAAAATATCGCCATAATTAGCCATCAATTTATATCCGTATTGACTTGTTCCGCCAGGGGTTCCGTTCACGTCTTTAAACGTTTTTGCTGCATCAGCCCATTTTTGTTGGAAGAGATAAACTTTCCCAAGCCATGCCTTGGCAGCACCCTGAGTTGCGCGTCCGTTTTCGTTTGCAGGCACAGTAGGTGGTAAATCGGGAATAGCAGCAAGTAAATCCTGTTCTATTTGAGCATAAACTTCTTCGGGTGATGCCTGCTTTGAGGCATAAACCTGTTCCATTGTTTGAGCAGTATTATACAGAGGTACATTTTTATACCAGCGTATTAAACGGAAATAATAATACGCCCGCAAAAACCTTACCTCCGCTATATAACGTTTCTTAAGAGTTTCGCTCAAGCCGGGTACTTTATCAAATTTTGACAGGATAATATTACAGTTGTTTATTCCAATAAAAGGAACTTTCCACATATCTGTCGGATTATTTGCAGGGGTCAAAAGGTTGAAGTTATTCATTGCCTGCCACATAGACATATCTGTTGGTCCGCCGCCGCCTGCATAGCAGTCGTCGGAAGCAGAATTGGAAGGTCCTAACGGACTGCAATAACTGTCTTTTGTTTCAATACCCATCGCACCATAAGCGGCAATAACACCTGCAAGGGCTCTTTCCGGACTTGAATAGTATTCACTCTCCAAATCCTGTCCTTTCGGCTTTGGTTCTAAAAAAGATTCAGAACAAGCAGAAATCACAATCGTTGCACCAATTAAAAAGATGCCATATAATATTACTTTTTTTGATTTCATATTAAAAATTATTTTAAATAAATTAATATTGTTATTATTAGATACCAATGTTCAACCCGAAGATGAATGTTCTTACCTGAGGATATACAGCATAATCCACGCCATAATTCCCATTGTTTTGCCCATTAGCATTTACACCGGTATTACCTCCGACTTCGGGATCAAAACCTGTGTATTTGGTTAAAGTTAGCAAATTAGTAATACTGCCAAATATTCTAATACGCTCAATTCCAAGCGAGTTTGTCAATATTTTAGGTATTGTATAACCTAACTGCAATGTTTTTAACCTGAAATATGCACCGTTTTGCAAATAGAAATCGGAAGGATTACTGAAGTTCTTATTATTATCTGTCTCTGAAAGACGCGGATAATTACTTTGCGGATTCAACACCGTCCAAGCATTAAGTGCCTCAATCGGATAATTTGCCTTTGCAAGGTCTAAACGGCGATATGCTTGGAATATCTGATTGCCCCACACGCCCTGTCCAAATACCATTAAATCTAAGTTTTTCCATCCTAAATTTACTGTTAATCCGTATGTCCAATGCGGAGTTGGATCTCCAATAAAAGTTCTGTCGCCCTGACTGATAACTTTCACGCCTTTATCGTTTACATCTTTGTTATCCGGATTTTTCCACCATTTTAAATCACCCGGTTTTGCATTTGGCTGATAAAGTTGAAATACTCCTTTTTCATCGGTATAACCGTATGAATTAATTTCTTCCTGCGTTTTGAATGTGCCGAGATTTTTATATCCGTAAAAAGCACCGACCGGATGACCAACAGCAATACGTGTTAGAGGATAAGTAGAATTTTGCCAGATAACACCACCATCTATATACTTCTTGCCACCGCCAAGGAAAGTTACTTCATTCCTGTTATATGAAATGTTCCCATTAAGATTTAACCTGAAATCTTTCCCAAAATTCTTATTGTAACCAAGTTCCAATTCAACTCCCCAGTTAGTCAAATTTCCAACATTAGCCCATGGACTTGCAGAAAATCCTGCAAAAGCGGGAATTTGCGGCTGCATAAGCATGTCAATTGTCTTTCTGTTGTAATAGTCAAATGTTGCTGTAAAATTTTTGAACAGCATGGCATCAAAACCTGCATTGAATGAGGCACTCTGTTCCCATTTTAAATCAGGGTTTGCAGGCGCTGAGGGAGAATAACCAATCAGTATGCCATCGCTACCAAAAACATAGTTTTTATCGCCACCGCCTAAAACCATTGACTGAAACTGAAAATTCCCCAACGACATATCGTTTCCGTTTACTCCATAAGAAACGCGAATTTTTAAATTATCCACAAAGGTGTTCTGCGGAAAGAAATTTTCACGTGTAACAACCCAACCTGCCTGCGCTGATGGAAAAATACCCCAACGATTATTTGCTCCAAACTTTGAAGAACCATCACGTCTGATAATACCCATAAATAGGTATTTTTCATTATAGTTATAGGCGATTCGACCAAAATATGAAACCAAAGAGTAAATCTGATCATCTGACGCTCTGCCCAACCTTTGGGCTTGTGGTAAGTTGAAATTAAAAGAAGCATCTTCCCTGTTTGTTATCGGCTCGCCGACATAAGTCATATACATATGTTGTCCGTCCTGTCTTAAGGCACTCATACCAATCATTACTCCAAGTGTATGCAAACTTATGGTTTTGTCGTACGAAATGTAATTATCCCAGTTCCAAGTCAAATTTGTTTCCATATTGCGTCCTTGTGAAACCTGGTTAGTGTTGTTGTTATTGGCATTGAGATAATATAAAGGAGTAAAACCTTCATGCCCCCAAAACGCTTTTTTTACATTTATCTGCGAACGATAATTTAGCCCTGTAATAGGATGAATATCAATGTATGCATTTCCAACTATATTGTGCGAATAGTCGTAGTTTCCCTTCTGGGTTTCAGCCCATGCAACAGGATTGGTACATTCATTCTGTACATAAGAAGAAATGCCATAATACATACCATTAGCGGCTTTAAGTATATAAGGATTCTGATATTGCGAGCCGCTTGCTGCTGTCTGTTCATCTACATACACAGGAGTGATAGGGTCAAGATTGAGTGCAGAAGTCAAAGGACCGCCAAACTCGGTGTTAGGATTCATTCCCAAATTACTTTTACGATATGTATAACTCAAATTTTCACCTACACTTACATATTTGCCAATCTTAAAACTTGTGTTGGTCGTAAAAGATAAACTGTTATTAAATGCGACCTCAGGTGAAACAATACCCTTTTGACCTATATAACCCATCGACAGAAAATAAGTTGCGTTATCTGTCCCTCCAGCTAAATTCACGCTTTGATTATTATAAGGCGCGTTTTTGCTAAACATATGGTCTTGCCAATCAGTTCCCGTCCCAAAAATAGCAGGGTCGCTAAACGGAGGAACATTTCCATCACCTAATAACGACATATTACGCAACTGTGCGTACTGGGTTGCATTAGCCAGTCGTACCTTGCGAATAGGATTTTGAAAGCCGGTTTGTCCGCTGTAATTTACCTTAATAGGTGAATTGAACGTACCTTTTTTGGTTGTAACAATAATTACACCATTAGCGGCGCGAGTTCCATAAATCGCTGCCGAAGCTGCATCTTTAAGAACTTCAATACTGGCAACATCATTAGGATTTAAGTAATCAATTCCACCGTTCAAAATCACACCATCAACAACGTAAATTGGGTCACTGTTGTTGATAGATGACGTGCCGCGAATACGAACAGTCGGTGCACTGGTTGGTGCGCCATTACTACTCATTACAATTACTCCTGCTGCCTGTCCTTGCAGCGCCTGGTCAAAACGCGAAAACTGTTTGTTTTCCAGTGCTTTCCCTGATACTTTCGCAATAGCGCCTGTTACAAGGCTCTTTTTCTGCGTACCGTAACCGATTGCCACAACTTCGTTCAGCGCATTTGTGGTCGATTTCATAGAAACGACCAAATTAGTAGCTGCTACTAATTGTATATCGGCGTAGCCGATATACGAAAAGGTCAAAGTTGCGCCTTTCGGCACGTTGATAGAGAAATTCCCGTCGATGTCGGTCATAGTTCCGTTGGTTGAAACACCTTTTTGGAACACCGAAACCCCCGCCAACGGTTCGCCCGTGTCGGCGTCTTTAACGACGCCACCTGCCCCAATGGTTTGCGAAAACGCACCTGAGGCAAAGAAAATTAACATTGAAAGTACTATTACGTACTTTGCGAAAAGTGTCTTTCTTCTCATAAACTTTTAGGTATTATAAATTATTACTAGTTAGTTTCTATTAAAAAAAATTAACGTGCAAAGATATAAAAATTTATCTATAATTAACAAATAATTTTAAAGTTTTTTTTAAAATAAAAAAAAGTATGATTGACACATTCAGTTCGGTCAATCATACTTTCCCTTAATAACTATTTCTTAATAAATTTAAAATTATGATTATCAATATTTAACAAATATACTCCCGCCGCAAGAGCCGAAACATTTATCTGCGAATTGCTCACTTTTGCCCGAAGAACAGTTTTTCCGCTCAAATCGTTAATAACAACATTTGCATTATTAGCATTAGCAAAATACAAAACGCCATCGGTTAAAGTGTTGAGTAATGAAATCTTTTGATTGTCAATTTGCGGTTGATTATCTGTGATAAGACATATACTTCCGTATTGATAATTGGAAAAGATTGTTTGTGCGTCCTGCCAGCCGTTACCAGGTCCCCATTCCCAAGAGGCAGTTCCCGGACTGCAAATATAACTGACTAATGCACCTTTTGGTATGGTAATATTTGCTTTCGGGCGGAAAATCTGCGGATTTTCGGTACCCAAAGTAATTTCGTCCAAAAATGGAGCGGCTTTTACGCCTCCTATATACCAGCCATTGATATTGATGCCTCCGTTACGCCATACATTATCTCCGTTCATCTTAACGGTAATATCTCCGTTTGTGGCGGTCTCAAGGGAAACATTCGGTGTTACACCTGTTGTACCTATTTGACCGGGATTCGGTAAATCGTAATTGCAATATGACGAATAGTCAACCGTTTGGTCTGCAATATTAACCACTATTGTTACGGATTGGGACAAATCCGAATTTGCAAACAGAGTCGGGTCGCCTGAAATAGATTGACCAACGATAGTGAATGTTCCATTTACAGGAATATTAATCGGGTCTCCGGGAGTGAAATTAGGAATTGTCATAATTACCACACCGTTGAGCATTACAAAAATCGTCGTACTGGCTGCATTTGCAGCAGGTGTAAATCCAAGATTATTTCCTGTCAGTACCAGATTAGTCGGCGGGTCTAATATCGGTGCGGTGCAGGCAGTACCATAAATATAATTGAAAACTCTTACACCCCAAATATTTGTATTTGCGGCAGTTCTTGCCTCCATTTCTCCGTTATAAGTAACAGCCGTTCCCTTTGCAATACTGAGTCCTGAAATTGGGCGGAAAACATTTTGAGGAATAAGCGGTTGCCCGGCGTTACTTCCGCCCGGGTTAGTAACTTTTGTAAGAATATTTACAGCAGGAATTCCGTTTACTTTCATATTTGCAAGTTGCGCACCAAGGTTTCTGAAACTTGCATCGGTTCCTGTTAAAGTAAATACTATATCGCCCGGAAGAATATCACCATTTGCAGCCGTTGCCGTTTCAATGCTGATATTGAGCCCCCATGCAGCATCACCAACTACCGCCTGGCACACGGGCGATGAACCGACCGTCTGGTCTGTCGCCGTAAATATCCAGGTAAAAGGTGTAGAAGGATCGGAATTTGCATAAACAGCATCATTATCGATAGCAATAACAGTTACGGTAAATGTTCCTGAAAATGGGAAGTTAAGTGTTGTACCACTTCCTGAAACATTATATGTCCCCAATACCGCTCCGTTAAAAGTTACTGTAACCAAATAATTTTCCGCATTTGCAACTTCTGTGAAAGTCAGATTGCCCGTTGCATCAACCGACACATTTGTCGGAGTTGCAAGTTTTAGAGCGTAAATTCCACTGCAATTAGTCCCGTAAGTGTATGCGGGCATCGAAATGTTAGGATACAGATTTCCGCCGTCGCCAGTTCCTCCATTACCATTCACATTGGTAGTTTTATATTCAACCTGCCCTGAGAATTGAATAATTGTCCCTTCGGCGATGGCTGCCTTTGGCGTAAGGATAACCTTGTCATAAAACTGCTGCCCTGCAGGCATACTTGTTGCCTCGTGCAATGCAAAGTTAAAATAACTGCCCAAAGCATTAGCAACTCCATTAATTGTAAAGCCCGTATGCGAGCCGCCGCCCATGCCATTACCTCTGAAAAAAGCATAATCATTGGCTGTACCGGCGTTGGCAGGGTCGGGTTTTATGGAAATTTCCACATTCCCGTTAGGCAATGTTTCCCAAGTGAATAATGCCCAGTCCGACTGTTTTGCCGGTGCCGGTGTAATTGCCCAGTTACAAACTTCCGACACAAAATCTGAAATCGTAACCTGATTTTTCCACAAGTTAAATTGAACGCGAATTTTATTCGCAGTTGTGCTTACAGGCACGTTAGGAATCAGCAAATCCATAGATGTAGGAACTGCCTCCGGAGTCAAACCATTGTCTCCAATAATGTTTGTAGGATTTACAGCATCTCCCAAAACAGTCAAAGCCGTAGTTGTCGGCGATAACTGTACTATTGCCTCAAACTGATAATTCACCTTGTTGGTCATCAGATATTTTACGCCGTCAACCATTACGTAGATTTTCCCGTCGGGAATAACCACAGTAGGATTGGTAAACATAGTATTGGCGATATTATCCCATTTAACAACCGCACGAACGATAGTATTTGTAGATGTGGCGGCTATACCGTCCAGACCGACATAGAGGCGCATCCCGTTACCATAGTTATCTTGGGTAATGTTAAAACCTGCACCGGGATTTGTTCCCATAAGAACATCCCACTGGTCAGGTTCGTCTGCCTGTGTAGAACTAAAAAAATGGTCTTGTCTGGCAAAGGTCGTTAAAACGGCACTCCAACCATCAGAGGCATTCTTATATCCCCAGGCACCTGCGTTTTGAACGCTAAGCAGCGCAATTGCTGCTAAAAAAATTAAACTTTTTTTCATATTAAATAATATTATAAAATTAATATTTCAAATTTCAAGATTTCAAGATTCCAAAATTAATATAAATAAACAAATTACGAAAATTTTTTGTATAATTATTTTTTAGAATTAAAATGACTCAATTTTATTTTACAAATTTTTGTGAAACAGAGCCGAGTGAATCCATAACCTGCATAATATATACACTTTTACCCAAAGATGTAATATTTATTATCGCACTGTTGAAATTTCCGTTCTTTTCCAAAAGTTTTTGTCCTGTTAGCGAATAAATCGCAATATCAAAAGGCAGTTGCCCCGCCGAACTTACAAAAACCGTATTTTTATCAATGTTAATTTTGAATTTATCACTTATTTTTGTATTATTTGTTGCCGTTGGAACTTTTTGATATACACGGACATAATCAATTTTCATATCTCCGCTTTGCCAAGCGGCTGTCGGCTCTAAATTTCCATCAAAATTTCCTCCAATGGCAAGATTTAAGATGATATAAAATTCCTTGTCGAACGGGGCGGGGAAAGTACCGTTCGGCGTGAACCAGCCCGAAGTCCGAGAACCTATTAAAATATCATCGCAAAACCATTTAAACGAGCCATATTCCCACTCAACAGCATACACGTGAAAATCGCCGATTGTTCCATTATTTGGAAAAGTATAATTCCCTGTGGAAAGCCACTGATTGTTTGGGTACGGATTACCAAAATGAATTGTACCTCCGTACACTTTTGGCAGGCGTCCTTTTGCCTCCATAATATCAATTTCTCCCGATTGGGGCCACCCGCCATACGCACTGTATTGAGGCATCATCCAAAAAGCGGGCCACAGACCCTGCTCTATCGGCAACGAAATTCGTGCTTCAATTCTGCCGTATTTAGTAAAAAAATTATTGCGTGTAAGAATGCGACCTGAAGTGTAATTTGCACTTTGTACTGCGCCTCCGGTGTTATTCCAATTAGGATTATTGGCAGAATAGGACTCTCTGATACCACGGATTGTAAGCATTCCGTCCGATACAAAGATATTTTTGCCGCTATTTGTGCTTTGGCTGGTGTAAAATTGCTGTTCATTATTTCCCCAAGCCCAGTTTCCATTTTCGCCTCTGCCCATTTGATAACCCCAAACGGTTTCGTCAAGCGAATTTCCGTTAAATTCGTCCGACCACACAAGTTGATATGTTCCTTCCTGATTTGGGTCTGTCGGGTCGGTAGCGTTGGGGTCGGTTTCAAATTTAATATCATCAATATAAACCGTAACATCGGCAGTTAAAGTGGCATCTTTTGCCGGCATAATGAAAAAGTCGTGGTAAGCAGTGCCGCCTGCCATAGCACCCAAGTCGAAAATAACTTCCTGCCACACATTTGCAGTGGTATAATTCGCCGAGGCGGTACTCGATCCGTTATTGCCGCCATTTTCGAGTTTAAATGAAACCTCGCCTGCCGCGGGTTTTAAGAATTTTACTTTCCCAAAACGGTACTGATTTTTATAAATACCGAACGTGAGCGTCATATAATTGCGTAAAATCACGCCGGCATAAGTTTGTGTCCCTGTATGGCGCGTAATTTTCAACACATTGGCGCTCGAATTAACGGCATCAGGCGCTGGATTGGGAACAATTTGAAAATCCACCCAGCCCTGGTCAACTGGCGCCCAACCTTTGTTACCGCTTTCAAAATCATCAAGCACTTTTACGTCTTGCCCAAAGGCAAAAAACGCAACAAAACTCAATGTAACAATTAATATTTTTTTCATTATACTTTAATTATTTCAAGATTTCAAGATTTGAAGATTTCAAAATTTCAAAATTTTGAATAAACTTTTTATTTTTTAATAATTTGTTTAACAAAAATTTCGCCGTCGGACAGTTTTACCGTAAGTAAATAAATTCCCGCAGCAAAACTGCCAATATCTACACTGTTTGAATTTTTTTGCTCAAGTAGTTTTTTCCCGCTAATATCGGTAAAAATTATACTTGAAACATTATTTGAGCCAATATTTAAAATATTTTCAACAGGATTGGGAAAAACCGTTATTTTTTGCCGTTCCAAATTTACCGTTTCGGTAACTACCTTAGCGTACGCCTCAATTTCCCATATTGAAAAACCATAAGTGGTACCTCTTGTAACACAATTAATCTTAATATAACGCCCCGGTACATCGAAAGTAATTCTCTGTATTCCCGCAGAACCGTTTTGAGTATCAAAAACTTTAGTCCAACTTACGCTGTCGGCAGAAACTTCCACATTATAAACCTTTGCGTAAGCACCTTCCCAATTAATAATAATATCGGAAAGGGCATAATTTGCCAAAAGGTCGATTACCAGCATTTTATTGTCCTGCCCAGTACCCTGCTTGCTTTCCCAGCGTGTGCTTGGATTGCCGTCCACCGCCAAACTCGCCTTTTGCAAATCAGTCGATGCGCTTGGCGAAAAAATTGGTTTATTCAGTGCTAAATTATTTCCTTGCGGCGGCGGAATTATAACCGGTCCGGGCGGATTAGGATTTGGTGTGGGCATTGCGCCGTTATTAGTTATTACAAAATAATTAAATTTAAAATTTCCCTGTGCCAGTTTGAACAGAATTTGCTGATTGCCTGCATTTAACGGCGCGATAAATTCCACATTTTTCCACAGATTTGAAGTGCTTGAAATTGGCTGCGAGACAGTTCCGTTCGTTGTAATTACATTCAAAGTTGTAGCCGCATTCGACAAAATATGCAGACGGAAAGTATAATCGCCCGCAGTTGGAATATTGACGTTATATTTTAAAGTGTCCCCGCTTTTGTAATCATAAATATCAAGAATACCCGCCGTATCTGAAGTTTGCTCTATATAAACGCCTTTACTTTTAAAAATATAATGTTCGGCTTCAATAATTGCATCAACCGTATGATAAAAATTTTTATCATAAGACGACATATAAGTCCATATTTGACCAATTTCGGTAAGAATACCTCTTTCCGTGCCGTTGGTATTGGTCAATAATTCCATATAAGGATAGGTAGGATTCTGATATTCTTTTCTTCTTGCAATAAACCACGCATAACGTGCAACCATCGGGTTTTGTTCCAAAAAATCGAGCATATCAATCATTTCCCTGCGTTGCTGCAAAGCCGTTCCTCCATTATTCGTAGTAAAATTATCCCACGCACAAAATTCGGTAAGCCAAAGCGGTTTATTATATCTGTTGATATATTCCTGCACGTAGCCGTTTGTAGCCACTGCCCATCCCATATAACTGTGAATAGCAATTCCCGCAACATCATTTATAGAAACGCCCGGCTGCGCAAAAAACTCGTCAAGCCATTTATAAGGTGCGCTGTATTGCGTCCAACTGCTATAATTGCAGGCAGGCGAAATAATCTGTAAATTCAATTCCGCCGCCAATGCTTTCAGAGCGGGCCACACTGCCGCCGCCTGTGCCGGTGTCATATTTGCCTGAGATGTAAAATTCGGCTCATTAAAAGCCAAAATATATTTGCATTCGGGGTGCGCCTGAACGTAAGTACGAATCTGACTTGCATTGTAATTCCCGTTCCACGTCATCGGACAAAATTCGTATCCATATACGCTATTATAAGTATTCAATATATTGCTGCCCGGTGAAGTTCCCCAGTTATAAAACCACGAAGTTCCCGGCTGCAGCGCTTTCAAGTCGGCATCATCATTAAAATCAGAACCTACACTGACTCCCCGTTTAGGGCTGCGCGTTTGCGCTGTAAGTGCGCTAGCGATTGTAATACTAAGTAATATGTAAAAAATGCGTTTCATTATGATTTTATTTTTTTATGTTCAGCCCCCTCAATCCCCCACAAGGGGACTTTTGCTCCCTTCCCCTGTGGGGAAGGGCTGGGGTTGGGGCTTTTTTTATTCTTTAACAAATTTCTTTGTTACCATTCCTTTATCGGTTTGTATTTTTATAAAATATACCCCAGATGCCAGATTTTCCACATTGATTGATTGACCATTTAGCCATTGACCATTGACTATTTGCTTTCCTAATAAATCTAAAATGATAAATGGTAAATTTTCAAATTGTACATCGCCATTAATATTCAACTCGTTTTGCACCGGATTAGGATAAATTTTCAGATTTTCTGTGTAATTATTATTTACTGAGTCCAAAATTTCTACCGTTACAATACAAGTAGCCGTTTTATTCCCATCTTGAGTTGTTACGGTAATTGTAGTCGTCCCCGGGTAAACAGCCGTTACCAAACCGGCATCGCTTACGGTAGCCACATTTATGTTGCTGCTTGTCCATAACACGTTTTTATTTATTGCATTGGAAGGCACAATGGTAGCAATTAATTGGTCTGTGGCGCCAACGGATACTGTTGTAGTTGATTTATTAAGGCATACGCCTGTTACGGCAGTTAATGCAGGACCGTAGTAAGTTTCGTCGGTAGTTCCTAATTGATATACTTTTACATAATCAATATACATTTTCGCCGTGTAATTATTGGCTGCATTGAGAGCCGTTACATTATTAATATTGTTAATTCCGGTAAAACTTCCTCCTATTGCCAAATTCACAAGCACAAAAAACGGTTTTGTAAAATAGTTAGAAGGGTCATTGGGAACCGATGGTGTAGGCGGATTTTTTAGCGTCATTTGTATATATGGTGCTTTTCCCGGCGTTTTGTCGAGGTCGAGATACATTTTCATTCCATTTGCATTCCAAATCAAAGTATATAAATGAAAATCATCCTGCAAACTGTATGGATTTGTTACAGATTGTGCATAATCGCCTGTAGCCGTACCTGTTGCTGCCTGCGCCCAGTGAAACGCACCATTGAAATATCTGTCCTGCGTGCCTGCGCTTATTCCGGCAGAACTTCCCATTTCCAAAATATCTGTTTCGCCACACTGGGGCCACTTAAAAGGCACATCGTCCCCCATCATCCAAAATGCGGGCCACAGTCCGTTGGCTGTTGATGGAAGTTTGATGCGGGCTTCAATTTTTCCATACTTAAAATTCATTTTTTGTTGAGTTGTCAATCTGCCCGAAGTGCAGGTTTTGCCCGAATAACTTTCCTTTTTTGCGGTAATAATCAGGCAACTGTCGCCGCTTACAGGTTCTACTCCTACGGTTACATTATCGGGGCGAGCGGTATAATACTGCAATTCGTTATTTCCGCCGCCGTTACCATTCACTTCAATATTCCAAACAGAAGTATTCAGCGCACACTGGTTGAACAAATCCTGCCAAACCAAATGATAACCGTCTGTTTCGCCCGCATGTTGGGCAAAAACAGATATATTCCCCATAAATAACAGGGAAATTAAAACTGATTTTAATAAATAATTTTTCATAAAATATTTTTTAAAAAAGTGTGGCAGGGAAATTAATCCCTACCAAACTTTACTTAAAATGAACCGATTTACAATCTTTTTTATTTTATAACCTTATATATTGATTTACCAATTTTTACAATATAAATACCCTGCATAAACGACGAAAGGTCTATTGCCTTGTCGGTAGTAACAGTATTTAAAAGCATTTGTCCGCTAACATTATAAATTTGCACATTACCTGTTTTGGGCAAATACATAGTATTTCCATTGATAAATATCTGTTTTTCAGAAATATTTTCATCAGAAACATTTGAAATCACACTTGGATAAAGGAATGTTGCTACCGAATTTGCCAAAACAACATTAGTCGCTGTAGCGTAATCGTAATATACTGCAGCAATTTTTATTGGCACATCAAGTGTTGGTGCAACCGTTCCGCTCACAGGTATAAGCGTACCGTTTGTAATTGTTGGTACGGATCCGTCTGTTGTGTAAATAAATCCAACTTCTGCATCATACGGTTTTGGTGTAATTCCGGAACTGAAACTTACACTTGGAGGCACTGTTGCTGCTGTATAAATTCCGCTCGGTGCGGGATTTGCTGCGATAACAACAGGACTTGCATAACCGCGATAATCGTAGAATTTTAAAACTCCCGTACCGGGTGTTGCAGGCAAAGCAGGTTTTGTCAAATCCGAAATGCTGCCATTTACGGTCATATTTTTAACTGCAACGCTTGCATTATAATTTAATGCGGCTCCGTTATTCCAGTTAAAAATACCGGCTGTATTTGTTGTAGTAAGATTCAAACCATCAATAACTAATGGCGCACTTCCAACTTTATTCGGATTTTGATTAAATGCCTTTCCGCCGCCGTTTATTGTCATTGTGCTGTTTTTTATTTCAAAAACAACATTATTAGTGGGCGTTGTTCCGTAACAGGGACCATTTAGGTCAAATGCAATAGCACCCGTTCCACCGGTAACATTAAATATACAGTTATTAGCCGTTACTACTCCAATGTCGGCGGTTGTTGTCTGTAAAATTCTTGTTGTTGCGGTTCCTGTGATAGTAAATGTAGCATTCGACATATTTAATTGCGTACCGAAACCTGCTCCCAGACCGCTCGGTGAAACTATTACGTTACCATTTCCACTTCCTGCATTGATAGAATAAGTTCCTCCTGTGATATTCAATTTGGCTACGCCAATTAATCTGAGCAATGAAGAATAAGTAGAAGGAAGAATATTGCTGTTCATAGTCAAAGCACCGCCAATATTATATGTAAAAGCACCGGCAAAGGATATTGTCTTTCCATTGCAGTCAATAGAAACAGGATAAGTTGCACTTGGGCTGAACGTAAGATTTTCGTTTACCGAAAAGTCGGCAATAAATTGCCATTGCGGGTTTGAGCCGGCAGGATCTGCGTTATAAGCCGCTATTGCAGCATCCAAATCTGCCTGACTTCCAATCAATTTCGGACCTGACGGATTTGTAACTGTATATGTAAATGAACTTGCCGGAGAAAAAGAATAAGCCCCGTCCGGAGTCATTACATTAGCATAAAGCGTTGTCGAACTGTTAATTGGCACTGTTGCGCCATTTGCTACGTATGCTGATGTTCCCGTAGGTGCAGAACCATAATTATAATAAATATTGCCTGCTACCGACGCTCCGCTCGTGTAAGCAACCGTTAAAGTAACAGGTCCCGGATTTACAAATGTATATCCGCTTGCCGGATTTGCAGTAATATTTATTGTTTTTGTTAAATCCAATGCAGCAGATGTTGCAGCGGCATTGTACGGATTTGGATTTGTTGAAGTTAGCGACCCTGAAGTCAATACAACATATCCTGTACCTTCTCCTTTGAGCGCAATATCAGTATTGTCGGTAGAAGATGTTTGTACCGTGCAGTTGGTCAAAGTTAATTTCCATCCATTCTGCGATCTTGCTGCTATCGCTCCTTTGCCATTTGCAATAAGTGTAGCGTTTGCTATAGGGTTATTAGTCCCCGGTGTGCCGCTACAGCTAAGCGCTATAGCACCATCTGCCGATGCTACAAACGTTCCACCTGTAATCAGATTGGTAAAACTGTTGTAAGATTCTAACGCAATTCCGTTTGGCGATTGTGTTTCAATATAAGCACCTGCATCAACAATTGCCCAACCTGAGAATGCATTTACGGCTTTACCACTGGTAGTAGCTGTATTAATAACTTTACCGCCGTTTGTTACATTAATTCTGCCATTGGCAGTACTGGTAATAGTTGACGCTCCGCTTCCTGTAATGGTAACATTGTTCCCAACAGAAAAAATTATTGACGATGTAGTAGTACCGGTACCTGTAACAGTAATTATATTCGCACCACAATCAATGGTAATCGGACTTGAGGCACTTAAAGTCAGCGTATAAGTCGCCGAAACTACTGCGTTAGGGTCAGATAAATCAGCATTGCTGACGGTTATCGGTCCTGTTAATTGAATTGTTCCGCCGGTAGTTTGCATTGCAGCCACAGCAGCCAATAAATCTGCCGATGTACCTACCTGCGTTTGCGCCGAAGCACCAATTCCAAACAGCAACATTGCTGCTGCAATAATACTTATAAAAACGTTATTTTTTTTCATATAAATAAAAAAAATTATTAAATTTTTATTTATCATCTTTACTGTTGGTACAAGATTAATGAAATTTACCTTGTACCAACAGACATAAGATGAATTTTTTCCTGATTTTAATAAATCATTACGGCATTAATATTTTTTTAATGGTTGTACCTGTTTTAACAATATACAGCCCATTTGTCAATGTTATTGATAAATTTTCAGCCGTATTGTTTTGATAAACAACCTTTCCTAATGAGTTATACACTACAACGGCATCTTTGGAGCCGGAAATATTCAATTTGTTGTTTGCAACAAAAATACGAACTCCGTTATCATTTAATGTATTTACTCCTGTGATTATGCCTTTGTAAAAATACAAATTATCAACATAAATAGTACCGCCTGTGCCATCGTATAACCCAAGTGTTTGTACGTCAGCTAAATTTGTAATACCAAGTGTCGATACGAGGAAATCATACGACTGCCATACCCCTTGTGTAAATGGAAGAAGACCTTGGGTAAATAATCTCGCTTTTGTTTCATTTGGTGTCCAAACATCAATGTGAATAGAGTCCATTGCACTTGCGTCAATAATTCCACCTACTGCACCAACGAATTCAAATCCCTGATAATTAAAATTAGCAAGTTTCAGGGTGTTTTTCCCTGCGATTGAAACAGTCGTGTGAGTTGTTGTTTGACCCCATCCCCCATAGTTAAAGGCATAATTTCCGTATGTACTGCTCCACACTGATATTACATCAGCAACAAGTTTTTTGGGTGCAGGAGCGGCAACTGTCGGTACTGCCAGCGGGTCAGGTAAGGTTGTAGCATTTACCGTAAACGGTGCTGTAGCATTTCCTGCGCGGTCTTTCGCCGTTACTGTAAAAGTGTAAGGCGTATTGGCATTCAGTCCGGAAACTGTAATAGTACGTTGAACACCCGATTGTCCGCCTATTTGTAAAGTCGTAGTGCCATATTTAATCGTGTATTGCACTGCACCGGAATTATCGGTAGCATTCAACAACAAATCAATGCTGTTTACTTTAATATTCGACGCAGAAGCCGTAAATGCTGCAGGCGCATTCGTATCTACTATCGGACTGCTATTGTAAAAATACCAGTTGGCGATGTAGAATGTTGGTGCCGGTGATACAGGAGTTGGCAAGTCGAATTTAAACTGAAATACCGAAGACAGCGGAGTTGCAAAAGTAGTCAATGGAATGTCTACAGATGTCCAATCATTTGCAGTTAAAGTAATTGTATAAAACTGCGTGTCATTGGTGGTAATACCGGTTCCTCCGATAATCGGGTAAATTCTTGTCGTAAATGAAGTTGCACTCCATAAATCAACATGTAAATTAGTCATATCCGTAACACTGGTAGCAGGAAACTCTGTTCCCTCATAATTGAAATTTCCATATTTCAAAATACCGGTTAACGGATCGTTTTGAGTCACTGTAGTGGATTGACCCCACCCAGGTCTGTAATTAATGCCTGCGATATTTACATATCCCGGGGCACTACAAAATACCGAAACTACATTTGTCGCATCCCATGTGGGAGGCACTGTAGATGGTAATGATGTTGGCTGCGCAAAAAGCGTCATAGATGTTGCCAACGTTGCTAAACTTAAAAGTAAATTTCTTTTTTTCATGATTGTATATATTTAAAAAATTAATAATATTATTTTTCTTTCATTATTTTTATAGTTTTATTTTCTCCGTTATTATTTTGAACATTTAGAATGTACATTCCCGAAGATAAATACGACATATCAATGCCGCCGTTTATTACTTTTCCAGAATAAAGGTTTTTACCGAGAATATCGTAAAGAGCAATACTGGCATTATTATCCGAAGTTTGAATATTGAGAAAATCTTTTACAGGATTCGGATAAACATTTATATCGCTTGCTTGCACCGTTGGAACGGCTGATAATTCATTTGGCGTAATTTCAAACCAGTTAATTTTCAATCCGCCTCGTGTAAAACTTATTTTAACCTGTTGTTTGCCTTGCCCAAAAGTTGCTTTACATACTTGTGTATTCCAAATGTTTTGTCCCATATGTACAACAGGCAAACTGCCAATAGTCGTATTATTTACCGATACTTGTATCGTAGCAGTTGTTGTAGGAAATTCGTTTGCAACTCTAAAATAAACATAATATTCACCCGCTGTGGGAATATCTACATTGTATTCCATCCAACTTGAAGTTCCCAATCCGGCGAGGTTTATCAGCCCTGTGTTATCTGAGGTCTGCTCCATATTAACTACATTGCTATTAAGATACTGAGTAGCAGGGATTTGAGTTTCAGTTGTGAAATAAAAATTATTGTCGTGTGAGGACATGTTTACAAAAATTAAACCCAATTCGGTCAATTGACCGTCTGTATTAGGACCTAATTTTAAAATACTGTTATTCGACAAATTACCTGTCGTGCTGCCACGTTCTTTAAACCACGCATAACGTTCGACAGCAGGGTCTGATTCCAAATAATCAATTGTTTGCACTAAAAACTGTTTTTGAGTTGCAATAGTTGGTGTCTGGTCGGCACAAAACTCGGTAAGCCAAATTGGTTTGCCATATTTTTTGAAATTATTAATATAACCTGAAACCTGACCTGAACTGGTGTAATAACAATGCACTGCAATAGCAGCAATATCATCGGTGCCTCCAATCAAATTGAAAAATTCATCTAACCAGACAGTACCCGCATCAGTATATCCTGACAGATTACCATAACTCATTGCAGGCGATACTAATTTCAGGTTCAAGTCATGCGCACTTTTTGCTAAGGGAATCCATGCCGCTGCCGCCGCTGCAGGAGTCAGATTTGCCTGACCTGTCTGAGTTGGTTCGTTGAAACCCAACAGATATTTAATGTTCGGATTCGCCGTTACAAGTGCACGAAGGGCTGTTGTATCCAATTTGTTTTTACCCCACGCCATCGGAGCAAACTCCATGTTATTATCTGCCATAACATTAAGATTACCTGAGTTTGCGCCCCAGTTATAAACCCACGAAACCCCCGACGACAATACCTGAATATCTCCGGCTCCAAGCCCGTTGAAACAAAGTCCGCGTTTGGGGCTTCTTGTCTGCGCTTGAACTAAACCCACACCTAATATACCTATTAAGATTATTAAAAATATTTTTTTCATTATAAAAAATTGAATGTTTGTAAATTGTTATATTTTATTTATAAATTTACGTAATATGTCCTAATGTAATTTATTGATGTCATTGCGGGCTTGACCCGCAATCTGATATTTTCTAAAACGTTATTAACTAACAAGTTAAAATAAAATTACTTTAAAATATTAACACATTATTTCGCTTTTCACTGTTTTAGATTGCGGGTCAAGCCCGCAATGACATTTTCTCGACTTTTAGGACATTACGCAGATTATCATTTTTTATTTTTATGCTTTTACTCATAAATGAATTTGTATTTATTGTCCCTTTGGGGACAATATGTTGGTAGAAAAATTTATGACAAAACACAAAATCTTCGTCAAAAGTCCCCATCTCATTGAGAATGAGAACTTTTGACATAGATTTTTCGCAAAAATTATTTAATTACAACTTTTGCAACTGCATTACCTGATTTGATAATGTAAACACCTGCACTCAATTCGTCCGTTCCAAAAACGGGCTGCTCTTTGGTACAGGTTTTTACTTTTGCTCCCGCAATGTTATAAACATCAATATCGGTAGTGGCGTTAAGTATGTTTACCGTACTGTTCGTTACTTTTACTATTAATTGCGTGCCAGCTTTGTTGTTATCAACAGCAGCGGGCGGCGGTCCTGGCTTATAGTAAAAAACGCCGTCTAACTGAAAATTAATGTTATTGCCTCCGAATTGAAAAGCCAAATAATAACCTGATTTAATTGGAGCGAGATTATCCCATCCTGCTACCTTAGTATTGGAAAGAGTCCGCAAAGTAGAAACGGGTATATCAATCACATACCATTTATTTGTAACAAAACCCGGTGTAATGTTTTGTGCACCATCGACACCAACTGTCCCCACGCCAACAAAAAATCTTGCCTGTTGAGTAGTAGCAGCAGCACCTGTCGTTGCATCACCGCCACCGGTAAGCCAAATTTCAATCGGATTTGTGTCGGTTTTTCTGACATCCATGTGGAAACGGTAATCGTCGTCAATTGCCGTTAAATCAATTGGTGGAGGAGGTGTTACGACACCGGCGGCATCTTTGGGTCCAAGTAAATTAAAGCCGCCACCAGCCCAACCCAAATTTTGAGATTGCATGTCATAATAACCCGTAGCATTCTGCCCAAATGCACCGTTACTTGTGCATGGTTGCACAACAAAACTATCACCAGCGGGCCAAATGTCGAAGAAACGGTCGCCTACTCTTACCCCACCGGTTTGATACTCACCATTTGGCGTTAAATCCTGTACAATGTAAGGAGTTACGCCATAATACTCTTTTGTACCACCATCTAACCATAGCGGATAAAAATTGTGAGCCGTCGGAGTTTGAAGTTCCGGAAAATTTGTTTCGAAGAACATGTCTTCCTGCGCCTGTACCGGCATTGAGCACAATGCCAAAAGCGCCACTGCAAAAAAAGTACTTATTTTTTTCATACCAAAAAAAAATTAAAATTGTTAATAAATAAAAATTAATATATTTTTAAATCAATAAAGATTTTTCAAAATTATTCATTCTTAATTCTTCATTCTTCATTTACCTTAGTACCCCGGGTTTTGCGACATCGGGTTTAAGTCAATTTCCGATTGAGGAATAGGAAATAATTCATTTTTCCCTTTCACAAACGGCGACATTATTGAGCCAATATGCGGTTTTGTAGTCGCTTTGTAGTTATTCATAACCACATCAAGTATGCCCCAGCGTTTCAAATCGAACCACCGATGCCCTTCCATTGCCAATTCTACACGGCGTTCGTGCTGAATAGCAATCATCAAATCCTCCGCATTATCCTGCAACTGCTTTATTCCTGTTCCACCTACACATTCCAGCGGAACAGAATAATTCGGAAATGGCGGCAACAACGCTCCCCCACCCGACCATGCGCGAGCGCGAGCGCGCACTCTTTCCAAATCCGCTTTTGCCTGTGCCAAATTGGGCGATGAACTTTTTATACACGCCTCTGCATGCATCAAAAGTACATCGGAAAAACGGATTTCCTTATGGTTAAGTGTGCCGTGCGGATTGTTATCTTTCATCGGGGCAAAAGTTGTATCGGCGTTCATTTCTGCATATTTGCGTTCGTGATACCGATTCCCCAGATATTGATTCAGGTTACTGCTTGTTGTGTCAATAATGGTTTTGGCAAGGTCATAGTACTCAAAAGGACAATATCCATTTTTTGTAGAATCAACTCCCTGTGGGTTGATAATTGCAGCATCGCGACGCATATCGCCCGCCTCAAATTCGTTATAAAGTTCCTGTGTCGGACGATTCCATCCCCAACCGGCACTAATCCCTGTAATTCCCGCAGGTGGCTGCGCCCATCGAGGACGTGTAAATATCATTGTAAAACCTGAACGGGTAGCACCCTGATGAGAATAATTACTGCTTCCATAGTCGCCTGCGGCATCTACATATTGTATTTCAAATAAAGATTCTTTATTATTTTCATAATTTACATCAAAATTCTGATTATAATTTGCTAATAAAGTATAACCTGTCGGGTCTGTCATAATGCTGTCGCCCTGCAATTTTGCCTCGTCATATTGTCCGGTATTCATATAAACTTTCATTAGCAAAGCACGTGCAGCACCTTTTGATGCACGCCCCATATCAACCGCCTTGTAAGTATTCTGCGTAGGAAGTAAAGCGATTGCCTGTTTTAAATCTTTTATAATAAAAGAATATACATCTGCCTCAGATGCACGCGGCTGTTGCCATTCGGACTGTACATAAATGCAACGGTCGGCAATAGGAATGCCACCAAAAATCCTTAACAGACGGAAATGATACATTGCACGCAAGAAGAGGGCTTCTCCAATACACCTATTCTGCAAGCCCGCTGCAAATAGAGTTGGATCCATTTTAGAAACATTTTCCAATGAAAAATTTGCTCGAAAAGCGCCTACATATTGCGCCCTGTAAAATAGATCCAAAATTGAATTATCGGCACTTATCTGAAAATTTTCCAAACCTTTGAGATCCGGTCCTGCCTCTAACGACTCACCGCCTTTGAGTGCGTCGTCCGAACAAACATCACCAAAATACCATTCGAAAAAATAACCACCGTTAAATTCCCATTGCAGCGGTCCATATGCGGAATTTACCGAGTATATTGCATCTTCAGCAACAATGAATGCATCGACTGCCAACGTAGAACCCGGATATGGAAAGTCAAGATATTTTTCGCATGCAGTCGTTAAAAATAAACAGCCGACTGCCAATAATATATTTTTTTTACTGTATTTTATATATTTCATAATAGTAAATATTAAAAATTAAGATTTAAACCAAAAATTACATTACGCGATTGCGGATAGTTTCCCCAATCCTGTGCATTATTTCCAACTTCGGGGTCGTAACCCGTATATTTGGTAAAGGTCAAAAGATTTGTTGCCGAAACATATACTCTAAATTTTGTAACGCCAATAATAGAAGTTGCTTTTAACGGGAAAGTATAACCCAATTCAATATTTTTCAAACGCAAATATGAAGCGTTTTCTACAAAACGGCTCGACATTGCGCTATTTCCTTTATATTCAGCACCCGTCGTGCTTATCGGATTCGGTATCGAACCGTTTGAACCTGCTACTGTGTTATTCTGTGGATTTAATTTATCATTTGCATCAAACCATACATTACGCATCTGAGTACCAAGTATCCCGTTTACACCGCTACTTTCAAAAAATGCTTGTCGTAAATTGTTATACACGTTGTTTCCTGCTACGCCCTGGAAGAAAAATCCCAAATCAAGTCCTTTCCACGCAAAAGACGCATTAAGTCCGTATGTTACTTTTGGGAAAGGATTTCCGGCATTATATCTGTCATCCGCTGTTATCTTTCCGTCATTATTCATATCTGCATACTTGGCATCGCCAGGTTTAGCATCATTTTGAATTTTTTTTGTTACACCGGTTACGGGGTCTGTCCAAGTATAAGCATCAATTTCCGCTTGATTTTGAAAAACACCTTCGTATTTCAAAACATACATTGTATATAGAGGATAACCTTCGTCGTGCAAAATAATTCCATCAATTATACGATTTCCATTATTTAATGCCGTCAATTTATTTTTAATAAATGATGCATTTGCCGAAATATTGTAAGTAAAATCTTTTACAGTATTTTGATGTGTCAAAGTTAATTCTACTCCCTGATTTCTTACATCGCTTGCATTTCCTCTGGGATCAACAAAGTAACCAAGATGTCCCGGTGCACGAACCTGCATAAGCATTCCATAAGTAGTACGGTTGAAAAGGTCAACTGTAGCCAATAATTTGTTTTTGAAAACCCCAAAATCAATACCTAAATCAAATTGGTCTGTTCTTTCCCATCTACATTGTAACGGTACTGAGTTAAGCGTGTTTCCACTGACAACAACATTTGGATTTCCAAATACATAACCAACCCACCAAACCCCAGTCATAACAGTTGTTTCGGATTGATTCAGCCCAAGAGAGTTCACATTTCCGATACGTCCCCATCCTGCGCGTATTTTCATATTATCGAAAATATTGGACAGTGGTTCAAAAAACTTTTCACTGCTTATTTTCCAAGCACCTGAAACCGAAGGAAATAAATCCCAACGATAACCTGGCGGCAGGCGCGCGGCACCGTCTTCGCGCAAACTTGCAGTAAGAAAATAACGATTGTCAAAATTGTATATAATACGTCCTAAAAATGAAACCATTCTATCTTTGCTTACTCCATCTCCTCCTGTAATGCGTAATAATGGATTCAGATGGTTAGGGTCTTTGGCATCATCGTAATAATATCCACCGGGTGTTTTGGATACGTACCAGTTTTTCGGGTCGGTATTAAGTAAATCCAGTCCGCTTGCATTAACAGAATACCAATTGTTATCTTCGGCTGAAGCACCAAATAAAACAGTTAAATCGTGTTTTTTCTGAAAAATTTTATGATAGGTTGCCGTTCCTTCATATTTCATATTCACAGTTCGAGCGAGGGAAGCACTTACACTGTTACGGGTAACATAACCGAAAGTACAATCCAAAACAGGTGTAAAATTACGTGTTAAGCCGTTCCAAAATTTTGTACTTACATCACCGCGCAAAGTAAGTTCCGGAATAGGATTAATTTCCACGTATAAATTACCGACAATATCAATACCGTTATTGTATGGCTTTGTGTTATATGCAATATTGTATGGATGTTCAACATTTGCAAATAAGGTAGGCGTAGAGTAACGTCCGCTTAAATCAATAGCACTTGATGCACGCCCAACAGACCATGTTCCCTGTGGATATTTTATCGGATCCCATGGTGCCATTGACAGCGCACTGAACAGTAAACCATTAGTTTGTGCATTGTTCGGTATATTGTAAGTTGAAGAAGAAGCAAGAGACACATTTTCTCCTATCTTTAACCATTTGCGCATTTGATAAGAAGTATTTACTCTTAATGTAAAACGTTTGTAAGATGAATTAATTATGGTACCTTTCTGATTAAAGAAGTTAGCACTTACCATATAAGTACCATTATCGTTGCCGCCAGAGAGTGAAAGATAATGATTTTGAATCTGTGCATCTTTTACAAATACTGCATCTTGCCAGTCAGTTTCAATCTGGGTTAAATCCAGGGCGTCTGGGTAGGTGTCAGATTTGAGTTTTGGATAATGTTTGTCTGTTATACTGCTATGGTACTTGCTTGCCCAGCCATTCAGACCTAAAGCAGCCAATTCATCCTGCTGTCCGTTGAACATTGCAAGTGTACTTGCTAATTCATCGCGTTTCATTACATCTAATTTTTTCCAGCGATTCTGTACACCAAAATAACTGTCGAAAGAAATAACACTGCTTCCTTTGGTACCCTTTCTTGTGGTAATAAGAATTACTCCATTAGCACCACGTGAACCGTAAATTGCCTGTGCCGAAGCATCTTTCAAAACTTCTACCGACTGTATATCGCTCGGACTTAAATAATTGATATTATCGGTAATTAAGCCATCTACAACATAAATCGGGTCAGAACTGTTGATTGTTCCTATTCCGCGCACGCGCACCGTAGCATTTGAGCCGGGCTGTCCGCTGTTGGAGTTTACCGTAACGCCCGCTAACTGTCCTTGCAGCGCTTTATCAAGACCGGAAACGGGTGCCCCTTTCAGTTTTTCGCCCGACACTGAGCCGATAGCACCTGTAAGGTCGCTTTTCTTAATAGTGCCGTAACCAATGGCTACAACAGTATTGAGTTCCGTGATTTCTGATTTCAGCGCAACATTGATTGTTTTGCGACCGTTGATGTCTAATGTTTGCAGTGTGTAACCTACGAACGAAAATGTAAGTTTTCCGTTAGAACCGGCATTAATTCTATAAATTCCGTCTACATCGGTCATTGTGGCGTTGGACGTTCCGGGTACGGAAACAGTTACACCTGCCAATGTTTCACCCGTTGCATCGTCAGTTACAACACCCGAAACTCCTGCATTTTGCGCGAATGCCCATTGAGCGAGTAATAAAATAAAAACAGTAAAAAAATTCCTCATGTTTTTCTGATATTAAATTTTTGACAGGGCAAAAATAATTATAAAAAATATTCATTGTATTTTTTTTTATTTCACAAAAACTCTACAATACTAAAATAATAACACTACATTAATACTACAACTAATTAATAAAACACATATTTTTAATTATTTACAATTTTAACTTATTTCAAATCATAAAAATTATTTTTCATTTTTTTATGTTTGAATATTGTATTTTTCATTAATTTTGTGAAATAATTTTTTTTTGAGTTTTAATACTTATGAAAACACACAAAATCTTATTTATTTGCTTAATTTTTTCTATAAATTGGTGCTATGGAAATGAAAAATGGCAGCGTAATATTGTAAATTACGAACATTTAACTTACAAAGCCGGTTTTCAGAATTGGCACGCCGCACAATGTAAAAATAACTGGCTGTATTTTGCCAACTCAAAAGGATTACTTGAGTTTGACGGCGTGTATTGGACACTTTTCCCTGTGCCAAATAAAACTCTACATTCGCTAAAATTCCTCGACGAGCGGCTTTACGTTGGCGGAAGTTCGGAATTTGGTTTTTTTGAAAAAGACAAACTTGGAAAACTTAATTATAATTCGCTATCCGACACTCTACACACTTGGGGCGGCGAAGTTTGGAATATTGTCCAAATTGACAACAATATTTATTTCCTTGCCGACAATTTTATTTTTATTTTTGACGTCGAACAGCAAAAAATTATCACAAAACCATTAGGGATTAAGATTGATTATGCCTCAACAGTGATTGGGAAAACGCTCTACATCGCTACCACGCAAGGTTTATTTTTCCTAAATAAAAAAAATGAACCGGAACAGATACCCTGTACCAAAGAATTGGAAGGACGAAAAATTGTGGGAATATCCGAATATCAGAATAAAATTATTATTACAACCGGTAATTCGGGTATTTATGAATTATCAAACAATATTTGTAAAAAAATTAATACGGCGGCTGACAAATTTATCAATGAAAATCAAATTTTTTGCGCAGCGATAGAAGGCAGTACAATGGTTCTCGGCTCTGTTTCCAACGGTGCATTGATTTTCAATTTAGATGATTTGGAATCGAAAACAGAAACCTACAACCTTTCTAACGGCTTGATTAACAATACTGTATTGAGTGTGTTTTTTGATAATGAAAAAAATCTCTGGCTCGGACTCGACAAAGGAATTTCATATATAAATCTTAATTCGCCGATAGAATCGCTTTTTTCGGTCAATTCGCCAATCGGAACCGGCTATTGTTCAATATTTTATAACGGCGAAAATTATTTTGGAACAAATCAGGGTTTGTACAAAGCCGACAACAACGGCACGCTGCGAATGTTGCCAAACAGCGAAGGACAAATATGGTCGTTAGCAATTATCGACAATAAACTTTTTGCCTCGGGCGACAACGGCATCACGGTTATTTCGCCGACTGAAAACTACAAAATCAACGCTACAGGCGTGTGGGGCGCGCAGCCGATTGCCGAAAAACAAAATACGATAATTGCAGGCACGTATCAGGGTTTTCGTTTAATAGACAAAATCGGCGGACGATGGTCGGCAGTGCGCACAATTTACAATTTTCCAAATTCGTGTCGCGGTTTTTTGGAAGATGAAACAAAAAACGATTTCTGGGTTGCAAATGCACGCGGCGAAATGGAACGATTGAGTATTGATGTTGATAAAGCGTTGATTATCAAGCATAAAACATATAAAATTGATAATTCAAAAATTGGCGACAATAATATTGTCCGCCGTTTTTTTGGAAATCTCGTTGTTTGTGCAAACGCCGGAATTTTTATATACGACCGCATTACAGACACTTTTGTGCATTACAGCCAACTTGAAAATATGCTTGAAGGGCAAAAATATTACGATTTTCTCAATATTGACAAATTTAATAATCTTTGGTACGTAACCGATTTTCATCTGAAAATGTTGCCAATGAAAAACGAAAAATACGCCACACACGCTATTGATTGGGGTTTTTACAATAATTTAATAGAAAATTTTGAAAATATAAATTCTGTGGATTCCAATTACACGATTGTGGCAGTAGAAAAGGGTTTTGTAAAAATTAATATTAATAAAGAAAACAAAAACAATACCCCAATAAGTGTTTTTGTAAAACATATTTTTTGCACAAAAAATGACGCAACAAACGACCATTATCGTGAAAATCAGCAAATTACAATTCCATTTTCGCATAATTCGTTAAGCATACATTTCGGTGCGACCAACTTTGCCAATGCCGGCAATTTGCGTTATTCCTATCGCCTTGTCGGGCAAAATGATGAATGGACATTGCCGAGCGACAAAACTGTAAAAGAATATACAAACCTTCGGGAAGGAAGTTATATGTTTGAAATTAAGGCATTTACAGATACCGACCAGAGTAATGCTACAACAGCAAGCGTTCAGTTTAAAATTTTGCCGCCATGGTATCGAACAATTTTGGCTTATTTGGCTTATTTGTTGATTTTCTGCATATTATTTTATTATTTATATAAAAAAACAATTTCGAGACAACAACGTATTATTCGCCAAAAAGACCAAACTTTGCAAACTCAAAGCAAAATTCACGAAGAGGAACAGTTGCAAAAAGATAAAACCATTGATAAACTGCAAAACGAAAATCTGAAAAAAGACCTTAATTATAAAGCACAGGAACTTTCGGGCTATGTTTTGAATCTTATCCGCAAAAATGAAATGCTCGAAAGTGTAAAAAAAGAGGTTTTGAGCATTTCAAAAGCCATTGATGAAAACAAACAGCCGTCGGCAATCAAACAAAAAATCCTAAAACTTACAAGCCAGATTAACGAAAATATTGACCACGACGACGATTTTGAGGTGTTCAAATCGAACTTTAACCTTGTTCATAAAGATTTTTTCAACAAACTCGACCAACAATTTGCCAACCTTTCTCGCAATGAAAAAGTGCTTTGTGCATATCTGAAAATGAATTTATCATCAAAGGAAATTGCTTCGCTGCAAAATATTTCTTTGCGTGGGGTAGAAATAAACCGTTATCGCCTGCGAAAAAAGTTTGACCTCCCACGTGAAACGAATTTAACGGAATTTATACAAAATCTTTAAACTGCTAATAATTAATATTTTACATAAATAATTTCTATAAAAAATAAAAAATATCATTTTTTTTATATGAAATTATTAAAAAAAATATTACCTTTGCAGCCGCAAAATTACCGACAAAAACCAACGCCCAGATGGCGGAATCGGTAGACGCGCTGGTCTCAAACACCAGTGGATTCACTTCCATCCCGGTTCGACCCCGGGTCTGGGTACTTTTTTAGAAAATTAATTATTTGAACATCAAACAGTTAATTTTCTTTTTTTTGTTTTAAAAATAAAAGTATTATTTTTGCAAACTATTTTTTATTTAAAATAAATTCAAAAAAGTAATTCAAAAAATGTATAATATAGTTGTTTTGGCAAAGCAAGTGCCTGATACTCGCAACGTTGGCAAAGATGCAATGAAAGAAGACGGCACTGTCAATCGTGCTGCGTTGCCTGCGATTTTTAATCCCGAAGACCTTAACGCGCTCGAACAGGCGTTGCGCATAAAAGATAAATTTCCAAAAAGTACTATTACCGTGCTTACGATGGGTCCTGCACGTGCGGCAGAAATTGTACGTGAGAGTTTGTTTCGCGGTGCCGACGGCGGTGTTGTGCTTTCGGGGCGCGAATTTGCGGGTTCTGATACGCTGGCTACTTCATACGCGCTCTCGTGCGCAATTCGTAAATTTGGAAAAGTTGATATGATTATTTGCGGACGTCAGGCAATTGACGGCGACACGGCTCAGGTAGGTCCGCAGGTGGCAGAAAAACTCGGATTGCCGCAAATCACTTATGCAGAAGAAATTACAGACATTTCCGATAATAAAATCACTGTGCGGCGCCGTCTGGAACGTGGCGTGGAAACCGTGCGCGGAAATTTACCAATGGTAATTACCGTAAATGGCTCTGCTGCACCTTGCCGCCCGCGCCACGCAAAACTGACAATGAAATACAAACACGCAACAATTCCTTCGGAACGCGAGGCAGCCGATAATGATTATACCGACACGCTTGCACGTCCGTATCTTGATATTAACGAATGGGGCGTTTCTCAAATTGAACACGACCCGAAATGGCTTGGTCTCAGCGGCTCGCCAACAAAAGTCAAACAGATTGAAAGTGTGGTTTTCACTGCAAAAGAAAGCAAAAAACTCACTGCCGCCGATGTTGAAATTGACGATTTAATGAAGGAATTAATTGAAAATCATACAATTGGATAATTTTTTTTAGAAAATTCTAATTTTTTAATTTTTGAAATATCTTAAAAAACCGGAATGGATTCGCAGTCAGTTTCGCAGCGATTTAAAATTTTCGGATACAAAAAATATTATTGAAAAAAACGGGCTGCACACTATTTGTACAAGTGGTCGCTGTCCGAACAAAGCCGAATGTTGGGGTAATGGAACTGCTACTTTTATGATTTTGGGCGAAATCTGTACTCGTTCGTGCAAGTTCTGTAACACACTGACAGGCAAACCATTACCGCCAGAAATTGCTGAGCCGCAAAAAATTGCTGCTGCTGTTGGTGCTATGAATTTACGCCACGTTGTTATTACTTCGGTCGACAGAGATGATTTGCCTGATCAGGGTGCAGCGCACTGGGCTACTACAATCACTGCGATAAAAAAAGAAAATCCACAAGTTACCATAGAGGCATTAATTCCTGATTTTGACGGCAATACGGCACTTTTGCAGAAAATTATTGATGTAAAATCCGATGTGGTTTCACATAATTTGGAAACAACGGAACGTATGACTCCGCTTGTGCGCAGCCGAGCAAAATACAAAACAAGTTTAAATGTTTTACGCTATATTGCTGAAAATCAGTTAAAAACAAAAACCGGAATAATGTTAGGACTTGGCGAAACCGAAGCGGAAATATTTCAGACAATGGACGATGCCCTTGCAGCAGGCGTGCAAATTATGACAATCGGACAATATTTGCAGCCATCGCGAAAAAACCTGCCTGTGGCAGAATATATCACACCCGAAAAGTTTGTTAAATATCGAGAAATCGGCTTGCAAAAAGGGTTTAAAATTGTAGAAAGCGCGCCTTTTGTGCGTTCAAGTTACTGTGCCGAAAAACACCTACAATTTTCCCTATAAATTCTCTTTCAAAAAATTAAACATCCGCGTGTAAAGATGGCGGCGCGTGGTTTTGCCCAAAATACTGTGATTTTTGTCGGGGTAAATCTGCATTTCAAACTGTTTGCCCGCCTCAACAAGTTGCGCAACGTAATCCATCGTATTTTGAAAATGTACATTGTCATCGGCAGTTCCGTGAATAATCAACAATTTTCCCTGCAATTTATCGGCTCTTAGCAAGGGCGATGCCTGCTCATAACCGCGAAAATTTTCCTGCGGACACCGCATAAAACGCTCTGTATAAGCAGTATTGTAAAATCGCCAATCGCTTACCGGCGCAACCGCAATTCCTGCTTTGAACACATTTTCGCCGCTTGTCATCGCATTCAAAGTCATAAATCCGCCATACGACCAGCCCCAAATTGCAATTCGATTTTTATCTATAAATGATTGATTTCCAAAGTATTTAGCCGTTTCAATCTGGTCGGCAGTTTCTAAAACGCCCAACTGCTGATATGTGCATTTGCGAAATTCCGCACCGCGCGCACCCGTTCCGCGCCCATCAACGCACGCCACAACAAACTGATTTTCAGCCAGATAATATTCCCAATCAATATCCCAACGGTCTAAAACTTCCTGCGAATCAGGTCCGCTGTATTGCACCAAAAGAAGCGGAAATTTTTCCCCGTTTTCAGAATTTTTCGGCTTGACAATCCAGCCGTTAAGTTCCACGCCTTGAGATGTTTTGAATTTGAAAAATTCTTTTTTAGGTAAATTATTGGAAATAAAACGGTTAGCAAGTTCTTTGTTATCTTCAATAATGCGAATTGTTTTACCTTTAATATCTTTTAAAGTAATAATATTTGGGATTTCATTTTTTGAAAAATTATCTACAAAAAGTGAAAAATCGGCATTGAAATTGGCACTGTGCGTTCCTGCCTCGTCGGTTAATTTCTTTGTATTTCCTTTAAAATCAACGCAATACACTTCGCGCTGCAATGGCGAAACTGCTGCCGCCTGATAAAAAAGCAATTTATTTTTATCGTCGTAACCATAAACATTTGTGATGTCAAAATTGCCGTTTGTGAGTTTTTTATCCAAAGTTCCGTTAAGAAAATAACGATATGCGTGCCGCCAGCCGTCCTGTTCGGTAACAGTTATAAAATATTGATTATCAGAGGTAAAGAAAGTTTTATCCGCATTTTCATAATTTACGTACCGCTCATCTTCCTGTCTGAAAACGAGTTTTCCCAAAGCAGTTTTTGGATTTGCAAAATACATATCAAATTGATTTTGATTTCGATTTAAAACAAAAACCGCTAATTGTTCTACCGAATTTGTCCATTTTATGCGCGGAATGTAAAAATCTGTAAGTTTACCATCGCCCAAAGTAATAGTTTTTATCTGTTTGTAAAAATCGTCATAAATGCAAACGCTCACTTTTGAATTATTTTGACCTGCTTTGGGATATTTAAACTGTACAATTTGAGGATAAAGAGTCAAATCGCCGTTGGTTTTTCCGTTCGGATTGAATTTTTGAAAAGCAAATTCGGGGATGTCCGTTTCGTCAAACTTAATGAAAGCCAGCAACTTACTGTCCGGCGAAAAACAAAAATAGCGCGTTTGCGAAAATTCTTCTTCATAAACCCAATCGGCAGTGCCGTTTATGATTTTCCCCGCTGCGCCGTCTTTGGTAATTGCAATTTCCGTATTATAATCTAACTTATTCATATACAGATTGTTACCACGTGCAAAAACAATATAGCGACTGTCGGGCGAAAAAAGCGGGTCTTGCTGCGCACCATTTTCGGAAAGCGGAATAATTTCTTTGCGTTTTATGTCAAATATATAATAATCAGCAACATACGAGCGGCGATAAATTCTTACCGGATTTGTAGAAAGTAAAATTTTCTGCTCGTCGGGGCTAATTGTATAAGTATAAACATTTTTGAGCGGCGCATTTTTCAAAGTTTTCAAATCGAAAAGCGTTTCAACTTCCTGTCCGGTTTTGTAATCGTATTTTACAATACGCTGATTATCAACTAAAAGCGTGTAATTTATTCCATCATTCATCGAATTTGGAATTTCACTCAAATTTGCTCTAAATTTTCCGTCTGTAATATCGTAAAGCAGATTTTGAGCAAACGCTAAACTATTGATTAACAATAAAATATGAATAAAAATTATTTTTTTCATTTTTAAAAATTAAAAAATTAATAAAAAATTATTTTAAAAAAAATTCTAAAATCCCTTATTCCAGCCCGTAATCTTTGATTTTTCGGTAAAGTGTGCGCTCGGAAATGTTCAATTCACGGGCTGCAGACCGCCGCCTGCCGTGATATTTTTCGAGCGTGCGGGAAATCATCTGTTTTTCCATATCATTTAAAGTTACCGGCTCGTATGTCGTTGCATCTTCTTGATATTCAACATCTTGAAAATTATCTTCCTTGTGAATTTTCTTAAAATTTGCATTTTGGACGGGCAAAATTTCAGGCGTAATGGTTTCGTGCGGCTGAACAAAATCTGAAAATTCAATATCTTGCTGTTTATTAACAGATTGTATTGCGCCAGATTGATGAATAATTTGCTTCAAATCGGTAATATCCTTGCGCATATCAAAAAGAATTTGATAAAGAATTTCGCGCTCGCTGTTAAAATCCTTGTTTTGATGACCTGTGAAAAGGGCGGGGAAAAATTCGAGGTCTTCGTTCGGCAAATAATTGCGTAAAACAGCCGCCGAAATTTCTCTACTATGCTCAATTACAGATATTTGCTCGGTAATATTTTTCAACTGCCGCACATTTCCGTTCCAGCGATAATTTACCAGAATTTGCTTGGCATCGTCTGTCAAACGAATTGGCGGCATTTTATATTTTTCCGAAAAATCGAGCGCAAAACGCCTGAAAAGCAGTTCGATATCTTCTTTGCGGTCGCGTAACGACGGCACAAAAATCGGAACAGTGTTCAAACGATAAAAAAGGTCTTCGCGGAAACGCCCGTTTTGCATTGCCTGATGCATATTCATATTTGTCGCTGCAACCACTCGTACATCGGTTTTTTTGAGTTCAGACGAGCCAACACGAATATATTCGCCACTTTCGAGTACTCGTAAAAGCCGAACCTGCGTTGCCGCAGGCAGTTCGCCAACTTCGTCAAGAAAAATTGTGCCACCGTTTGCCTCTTCAAAATATCCTTTGCGGTCGGCAGAAGCACCTGTAAATGAGCCCTTTACGTGTCCAAAAAGTTCACTGTCGATAGTTCCTTCGGGGATTGCGCCGCAATTTACGGCAATATATTTTCCGTGTTTTCGCGCACTGAACTGATGAATAATTTGCGGAAAAAATTCTTTTCCCGTGCCGCTTTCGCCTTGCACAAGCACCGAAAGGTCGGTTGGCGCAACCTGAACGGCAATATCAATCGCCCGATTCATCAGTTCGGTATTTCCAATTATGCCAAAACGCTGTTTAATTGATTGTATTTCTGTTGTTTGCATCGTCTAAAATTAAAAATTAAAAACTAAAAATTAAAAGTAATAATCTTGAAATCTTGGAATTATGAAATTTTGGAATAAAAAATCTGAGCGCAAAATTACTGTTTTTTTTTATAAATATGACAAAATGTCAGAACATTTTTTTTCAAAAAAATATTTATTAATAATTTTTAATTCTCAAATAAATTTTGTACTTTTGCAGCCCGAAAAATTTTGGGCGTAATCTCTGGCAGCGAAATCTTGTCTGCGAATATTGCGCAATGTATAACATTTTAATTATCAGTAACATAAATGGATTTAATTAAAGTAGCCGAAGCGGCTTTTGCGGTAGAAAATAAATTTCCAAAATTCAACAGTGGCGATACCGTCAGCGTTGCCTACCGCATCAAAGAAGGTAACAAAGAGCGTATTCAAGAATTTCGCGGCGTGGTTATTCGCATTGCCGGTCATCAGGACAAAAAACGTTTCACGGTGCGCAAAATGTCGGGCAATGTTGGCGTTGAGCGCATTTTTCCGATGGATTCGCCTTTTATCGAAAGCATTACAGTGAACAAATTTGGTAAAGTTCGCCGTGCAAAACTGTATTATTTGCGCAATTTGACGGGCAAAAAAGCACGCATCAAGGAACGCAGAATAAAATAAAATGATATTGTTTTCATTTTTTTTGGATTTGAAAGAACCGATTTCCGCATTTTGTGAGAATCGGTTTTTTTGTGTATTTTTGCGGGAAAAATTTTGATATGGAAAAACAATTATTTTGTTCATATTGTGGAAATGATGAAATTGAAGTTTTGGCGTGGGTAAGTCCAAAAACTAACAAAATTTCGGGTTGTATCGAAAGTTTGAATAATTATTACCCTGAAAAATCTGATACCAATGTAAATATTAGATGTTGGTGTCATAATTGTCAGGAAATCAATCGCACTATTGAAAACCCAAATTATTACGAATTAAATAAAAGATAAAATTTTATGTTAAAAGAAATTAATATTCCAATAGAAAATTATTTTTCAGTTGAAAAAAATAAAATTTTCAACACTTTTGTGCCTTTTTTTAATGATGAATTTTCGATTGATTTTACAGAAAACTCGGTGGAAATTTTGTTGAAGTCATTAGATTTTAATGATTTTCATTTTCAGGCAAAAAATGTTTTGGGTAATGGCTATCTGAACGACGATTCAAAAAGGGTTGTACAGGAAATTTTAAACTCAATAACAAATATTAAAAGTTATGGACTGAAAAGCGGAAAGCGAGTTTATGTTAATTACAACAACGAACGAAAAGTTCAAAACCGCAAAGAAAAAGAAGAAAAGCGACAACAGTTTTTTTATACCAAAGACAATAATTTTTCAAAAACAAATAATGAAATTCCAAAAGAATTTGAAAATCAAATAATTTGTGGCGACAGTCAGAAAATTTTGTCAAAATTGCCAGATAATTGCGTTGATTTAGTTTTAACTTCGCCACCGTACAATTTTGGTTTAGATTATGCCTCTACCGAAGATGACAACCATTGGGAAACGTATTTTGAAAAATTGTTTGGTATATTTTCGGAATGTGTGAGAGTGTTGAAATATGGCGGTCGTGCTGTTATAAATGTTCAACCACTTTTTTCCGATTATATTCCAACACACCACCTTATTAGTAATTTTTTCATTCAAAAGAAAATGATTTGGAAAGGCGAAATTTTGTGGGAAAAAAATAATTATAACTGTAAATATACCGCTTGGGGAAGTTGGAAAAGTCCCTCAAATCCATATTTGAAATATACTTGGGAATTTTTAGAAGTTTTTTGTAAAGGTGATTTGAAAAAAAATGGAAATTCTGAAAATGCAGATATTTCGGCAGATGATTTTAAAAAATGGACAGTAGGAAAATGGTCAATCGCACCTGAAAGAAAAATGAAAGAATTTGACCACCCCGCAATGTTTCCCGAAGAGTTAGCGCAAAGAGCATTACAATTATTTTCATTTGAAAACGATATTATCCTCGACCCATTTAACGGTGCAGGGACAACAACAAGCGTAGCTAAAAAATTAAATCGCAGATATTTGGGAATTGACATTTCAGAAAAATATTGTGAAACCGCAAAAAAAAGAATAAATTATGAATTACTTTAACAAAGAAACATTGATAAATTTTTTATTTCCACTTAAAGAAAAGCATATTCACGCTTCAAACATTTTCACAAAATTAAATAAAGGTGAAAAACTTGATTTTCTATTTGAATGCGCTGAAAAATACAAAGATTTTCACGAACATTTTTCGGTTGAAAATATTGATGAAACAGTAAATATTTGGAATAAATATTTGAATTTTGTCCAAAATTATAACCCTTTTACTGCTCAATCTAAATTTGAATCAACTATTTTAGAAGAATCTTTATATAGATTATTTTCATCTGTTGAAAACCATAAAATCAAAATTGGAAATATAAAAGCATATTCTAATTTGTACTTTTCACCGCTGAATTTCAAAGATTTCCAAGAAAAATCAACGGTAAAAATTAATTCAAAAGACCAAGATTTTGCGATTTATAAGCAGGTTAATTTACAAATTAGTGATAATGAAAATTCTGTGGAAACTTTTATTCCCGTTGTTGCCATTGAATGTAAAACCTATCTTGATAAGACAATGCTTGAAGGTAGTATTGCGACTGCCGAAAAAATCAAAAATGGAAACCCTCATTGTCGTTTTTGCATTGTAACAGAATATTACGAAGTTGATAAAAATGTTGATATTAAGCATTCTCGCATAGACCAGATTTATGTATTAAACAAGGATGCAAAACGAAAAAATAACAATTTTTCTAATATTTCTGCCGATGTAATTAAATTGCTTTTGAATGATACTTTTAATCATTTATATAGCCAATGGTCTGATATTGAGCAAAATATTAAAAACAAAGGTATAGTTTTATAATTTTTTAAATAAAATTAAAATGAGACCAAAATACTACATAGCGAAATTTAAAGATGGTTTTGAGGTCTGGCGGAACAACAAAGTTGTTTTGTGTTGTTTCGATTTTGACGAATACGATTTTGTAATGAAATTATTAGCAAACAGCAATATAAAGATTCAAGAAATTGAAGAATTTAATCTGTTTTGTAAAGATTGCAGATAGTAAAATTTTTAACTTTTAGTTTTTAACTTTTAACTGAAAACAATGCAACCATCTCAAAATCAAATAAATACTTTTGTACCTTGTATCATTGAATTTGGAAGTAAAGAGTACCGTTCGATGTGCGAATTGCGAAACGAAATTTTGAGAAAACCAATCGGGTTGATTTTGACCGAAACCGAAAAAAATAACGATAAAAAGGATATTTTGCTTTGCGTGCTGGAAAACGAAAATGTGGTTGCCTGCTGTATTTTGACTGAAAAAAATCCAAAAACCGTTCAACTGCGGCAAATGGCGGTTGCAGAAAAATATCAACTGCTCGGAATTGGAAAAATGCTGCTTCTTTTTGCCGAAAAAATTGCAATAGAAAATCATTTTTCAGAAATTTTTATGCACGCACGAAAAACAGCACTGGATTTTTATAAAAAAAACGGATATTCAATTATCGGTCAGGAATTTACCGAAGTCGGTATTCCACATTTTGAAATGATAAAGAAAATTTAATTTCAAGATTTCAAAATTTCAAGTTTCTTTGTTTATAATTATTTTATATTCAATTAATTAGATAATTTTATTTTATCTTTTTCTTTATTGAAAAATAATGCTTCCAGTATTTCAGAGGTAAAAGTAACTTTATCAAACCCTTTGTTTTTCAAGCCGTTGTATAAAACTTTGTCGCCTGTCCAAAGTTGCGCATCTACAACAATATTCATTGTATAAAACGGTTACGATTTTTTTCCCACCAACC
>Ga0209629_10000028_pt1 | contig 58560 bp, 44 predicted proteins | sample TergutCu122P5_FD_187286 | JGI IMG/M metagenome (GOLD analysis project Ga0209629, IMG submission 187286) | Cubitermes ugandensis P5 segment gut microbial communities from Kakamega Forest, Kenya - Cu122 P5 (SPAdes) (version 2) | ecosystem: Host-associated > Arthropoda: Insects > Digestive system...
ATTTCTTAATATGGAAGCTATCTCGCTTAAATTTTCTTTATGAATAGAGACCTGAGAAAAATTGCTGTTTTGTTCAACAAATGTATAAGGAAATCGAAGTAATAAATCTCGAATGGCTTTCATTGGTTGCCTCCTTTCTGTTCAACCCCTAAATCCCCTAAAGGGGACTTTTCCTCCTCTCCCCCTTTAGGGGGCTGGGGGGTAGGTTGCTTAGGCAACTTAAAAAACTCCTGAATCTTAATCTTCCGCGCCAACTGCATCATGCCGTAAATCATGGCGTCGGGTCTTGGAGGGCATCCGGGAATATATACATCGACGGGAACAATTTGATCCACGCCCATCACCGTATGATACGATTTCTTAAACGGTCCACCGCTGATGGCGCAACTTCCGAAAGCCATCACATATTTCGGTTCAGCCATTTGTTCATATAATCGTTTCAAAACGGGCGCCATCTTGTGTACAATTGTGCCGCAGCAGAAAACCACATCAGCTTGGCGGGGACTGTTGCGGGTCACTTCCCAGCCGAAGCGGGCGAAATCGTAACGGGCAGCGCCCAGACACATAAACTCAATACCGCAGCAACTCGTAGCAAAAGTCAGTGGCCAGACCGAATTGGAACGTCCCCAATTGATAAAATCGTCTAATTTGGAAATAGCGATATTCACTCCGTTTGCTCTCAATTCTTGCAGATATTCTTCGAGGTATTCATTTTCTTTGAAATCCTCGGTTTTCATATTCTTGATACGAATGTCTTTTACGTCCATTGCAAAGCTCCTTTCTTCCAAGCGTAAACCAATCCCAATGCGAGGATTATAAAAAAGAATGAAACCAAAATCAGTCCCTGTGTTCCCAAGTCTTTCATTATGACCGCCCAAGGGAACAGAAGAACGGTTTCTACGTCAAATACTAAATAGAGTATAGCGAACAGATAATAACCTACTTTGAATTGCGCCCACGATGTTCCCCGCGTAGGGATTCCACATTCGTAAGGTTCTCCTTTTAAAGGATTTGTTGAGGAAGGAGCCAACCACTTTGCAAGTAACAGAGCAGCAAGCACCATAAAAACAGCCGTTATCAAAACGACTAAGAATAAAGCGGAATTACTCATGTGAGCATGAATTTTTACGATTAAAAAACCCGAATGAATTACTATGACCAATCATTGTTTTGTATTACATTTTGAACGCAAAAATAGAAATAATTTATTATTTAAGCAAAAAAATAATAACAAATTTTAAGGGATTGGAGTAGTTACTACTATCTCTAATAAGAAAGTCCAACAGGCAAATTATCAAAAAGAAAAAAAGTCAATATAAGTAACTTACATTTTATTATTCAAACCGGTTATTTTAATTTCTTTTTGAATTTTGCTCTTAGTGCACTCTTAACGCACTCTTAGCGCACTCAATCTCCGCTCTTCCTGTATTGACATTATGATATTTTTCTTATCTTGGTTAAATAATTATCGGTTTGTATTTCGGTACTAATGTTTTCATCACTATCCAGCCGATTAAATAGGCAAGGGCGCAACCGATAAAAATAATAAAATACCCTGCCGGCTGACCTTTGAAACCTAAGAAATCCATTTGAGTAATACCTGCGTAATCGAAAAGTTTTCCTGCTCCTTTTGAAAGGAAAAAAGAACCTAAACCGCCTGCCATTCCGCCTATACCGGTCACTGTTGCAATTGCCGATTTAGGAAACATATCGCCGACGGTAGAAAAAATGTTTGCCGACCAAGCCTGATGTGCAGCGCATGCAATACCTACAAAAATTATGGGAAACCAATAACTCTGACTTCCTAAAGGTTGCGCAAATAACGCCAAGAGCGGGAAGAAAGCAAATATCAACATGGCTCTCATCCGTCCCGCATAAGGATTCATGCCTTTCTTTTCAATAAAATAGGTAGGTAACCAACCTCCGTAGATTGAAATCATCACGATGGTGTAGAGAACGGTCAAAGGAAGTATTTGTTTCATGCCGGTCAGTCCGAATTGTATTTGCAGGTATTTCGGCATCCAAAACAGGTAGAACCACCAAACGCCGTCGGTCATGAATTTTCCGAATGCAAATGCCCATGTTTGCTTGAATTTGAAACATTCGATAAATGATAATTTCTTATTCCCCGTTTCCAGCGTTTTTTCTTCCTTTGTATCTTGATGGATATAATCCAATTCCAATGAATTGACTTTGGCGTTTGCTTCCGGTTTTTTATAAATAAACACCCAAAACCCCATCCAGATAAATCCTAATACTCCTATGATAATAAAAGTAGTTTCCCAATGAAAAACCTCTGCGATATAGAGGATGATTGCCGGAGCTATCATTGCTCCGACCGTTGCGCCCGAATTGAAAATACTGGTGGAAAACGCCCTGTCTTTTTTAGGGAAATATTCCGCTGTCGCTTTAATAGCTGCCGGAAAATTACCCGCTTCGCCTAAAGCAAGTACAAAACGGGAGATAATGAAAAACATAACGCTGACCGATACGACGCTGCCTGTATTGCCGACAGTTTGTATCAAATCGCGGGCGCCGGCAAAATCGGCAACCCAAGTACCCGTAGTTACTCCTGCTGTGGCAATTCCGCAAAATGCATGCATACAAGCGCCAACCGACCAGATTCCTATTGCCCAAAGAAAACCTTTTTTGGTATCCATCCAATCGACAAAACGTCCGGCAAAGAGCATGCTGATTGCATACAATATAGAAAACCATGCAACGATATTACCGTAATCATCATTGGTCCACCCGAATTCCGGTCCTATAAATTTAGGCCACGTCAGCGATAATACCTGCCTGTCTAAGTAATTGATGGTTGTTGCAAAAAACAGCATGGCGCAAATCACCCATCTGTAGTTCGTCATCTTTTTTTGAGTTTTCATTCTATTTATTTTTTATTGTTTTATTTTAAAACTTTAACGATTAATTTTTTATGTTTCTCTGTAACAATTCCCGGTTGATGTCCGTCTTCAGGGAAAAAGATAACAAATTCGGAAGGCTGTACACGAATTAAATTCTCTGTTTTATCGGCGTACAGGGTCATCTCTTTTTCCGGATTGTATGGCTCTATTTCCTGTTTCAATCTTTTACGGGCAATCCAACCCATCAATTCTACGCCTGAAACCGGAACCTGTATATCAATGTATTTTTCGTGGGTTTCCATAAGAGCAACATCAGGCGTTTTTTTATCAATTACCTGTACGTTGACATAAAGGTTTTTACCGTCTAACTCCATAATTCCTAACGGCAGATTAGCTAAATCGGTCGCTTTCAGGAAATCAAAAGCCTGTTTGAAGCGTGGATTCAGGCTCTCGTAACGATTAGAGTTTTCTAATAAATCCAGTATCATAATTATATCATTTTATTTTTTTAATAACTATTGAGAAAATATCTGCAAACATACAAATAATTTTTATACTTTTGCATTTAAATAAGATATAACCATTGATTAATGAAAAAATATGATTATCTCATTGTCGGTTCCGGTTTGTTTGGAGCTGTTTTTGCACATCAAGCAGGTTTGAAAGGAAAAAAGTGTTTAGTAATCGACAAGCGTACTCATGTTGGCGGAAATGTTTATTGCGAAAATGTAGAAGGAATAAATGTTCACAAATATGGGGCGCATATTTTTCATACCAACGACAGGGAAGTTTGGAATTATGTAAACAGTCTGGTGGAATTTAACCGTTACACCAATTCACCCATTGCTAATTACAAAGGAGAGTTGTTTAATCTGCCTTTCAATATGAATACTTTTTATCAGTTATGGAAAGTAAAAACCCCCGAAGAAGCCAAATGCAAAATTGATAGCGAAATAGCTCAATTTTCTTATATAAAAGAACCTGAAAATCTGGAGGAACAAGCGCTGAAATTAGTAGGGAAAACCATTTATGAAAAACTGATAAAAGGATATACCGAGAAACAATGGGGAAAGAAAGCCGCCGAATTACCCGCATTCATTATTAAACGGATACCTTTGCGGTTTACTTTTGATAATAACTATTTTAATGATATTTATCAGGGAATTCCTGTTGGTGGATATAATGCCTTGATTAATAAATTACTGGAAAAAGCGGAAGTCAGGTTGAATGTAAATTTTTTCGATGATAGGGAAGCGCTTTCTTCAATGGCTGATACAGTGGTTTATACAGGAATGATAGATAAATATTTCGATTATTGCTTCGGACAATTGGAATATCGCAGTTTGAGGTTTGAGGATGAAGTATTAAATATTACTAATTTTCAAGGTAATGCTGTCATAAACTATACTGATTTTGAAACGCCCTGTACGCGGATTATTGAACATAAGCATTTTGATTTCGGAAAGCAGGAGAAAACCGTTATCACACGGGAATATCCCCAAGCATGGGACGAAAATAAAGAAGCTTATTATCCTGTCAATGACGAAAAAAATAATCACCTGTTTGAAAAATACAAACAAAAAGCAGGAACTCAAGCTAATGTTGTTTTTGGCGGACGTTTGGCTGATTATGCCTATTATGACATGGATAAAACAATTAGAAAAGCATTGGACATTACTCAAACGCTAATATGATAAAAAAACTCTATAACCTGATCTTAAGCAATAAGCAGTTGATAAAGTATGGCATTATCGGTTGTTTTTGTGCCGGACTTGATTTTTCAATATATTGGCTGTTAGTTAAAATAATAAATATGCCCTATTTATATGCCAATGTAATAAGCGTGCACAGTGGTATTTTTGCGAGTTTTTTCCTTAACCGGCATTTTACTTTTAAGGTAAAAAACAAGACTTTTTTTCGATTTCTCTCTTTTTATGTGATAGGGATTACCGGATTGCTGATCAGTTCCGGATTATTGATTTTATTAGTAGAAAAAACAGGATTGAATGAGTTTGTTTCTAAGGCTTTTACAGTGGTAGTCGTAGCCTTAATCCAATTTGTATTTAACAAATATATTAGTTTTAGACATGGGAAATGATGTTTTGTATATTGTAATGCCTGCGTATAATGAGGAGGCGAATATAGATGCGGTTGTAGCCCAATGGCATCCGGTAGTTGAAAAAGTTGGAAATAACAGTCGTTTGCTTATCGTCAATGACGGCAGTAAAGACAATACTTATCAAAAGATGCAATCATTGCAAATTCAATATCCGCTACTGCTGCCTGTTGACAAATCCAATTCCGGTCATGGAGCCACTTGCTTGTTTGCCTACCGAAAAGCAATTGAAGCAAAAGCCGGTTATATTTTTCAGACAGATTCAGACGGGCAAACCGATCCCAATGAGTTTTGGCAGTTTTGGGAAAACAGGGATAAATATAATTTCATAGTCGGGTCGCGCGACACACGGGAAGATGGTATTGGACGAGTTTTTGTTACGCGCGTGCTTCGTTTGGTAGTTTGGGTTATGTTCGGCGAATGGATAAAAGATGTCAATACCCCTTTCCGACTAATGAAAACAGAAGCTCTGGCATCTATTTTGAAATATATTCCTGAGGATTTTTTCTTGGCCAATGTAGCAATCAGCGTTGTTGCAGTTAAAAAGAAGGAAACTTGCAAATGGTTTCCTATCACATTCAAGCCTCGACAGGGAGGAGTAAACTCTATCAATATGAAACGTATCTTTAAAATCGGAAGAAAAGCCTTGGGAGATTTCAAAAGCATTAATGAACAATTAAAAAAATCGTTATGAAGAGTATTTTGTATGCAAAAGCAACTCCTTATTTAATTCTCTTTTCTGTGTGTGCCGTTATATTGTTAAGGAGTCCGCTTGCTCCGTTTGCGCGCGGAGTTCCGGGAATAGATTCGTCTGTTTTTATATATACCACGCAACAGGTAATGAAAGGAAAACTATTATATAAAGAAGTTTTTGACCATAAAGGACCAACATTATACTTGCTGCATGCAATCGGACTTAAAATTTTAAATGGCAATTGGAGTGGAATTTGGCTTTTGCAGATGCTTTGTTATTTTGTTACCAGCGCTTTTCTTTATAAAACTCTCCAATTCTTTTTCAACAAAAAAATATCTGTTCTTTCTATTGTAACGGTATTATTATATCAGGGAGCGCTTGAATACGGGGGTAACACTACAGAAACCTGGGCATTACCTTTTACTTCAATTGCATTATACATTTTTACACTATATTTTGTCAAACAGAAAAGGTTTAGCGTGCTTCAATTATTGGCGCTTTCTGTTACTTTTATTCTAACCTTGTTTCTACGTCCCAATTTAATTGCAGTTTGGGGTATCTTTGGTATTGTTGTTATTTTTGATTTGGTACAATCGAAACGATGGAAAGAGATTCTATCCTATGCTTTTTTTATTTTGGTTTTTTGCCTGCTTTCAGTATTTCCATTTTTCATGTATGCTTATTTAAAAGGAATTATACAAGATTCGATTTATAGCATCTTTCTTTTTAATATGGAATATTCGTCGGCAGAAGGAATAAGTGGTTTTGTTTTAGTATTTTTAAAGACATTACGGACAATGGGAAGACCGTCTTACGTCTATCTCTCAATAATACTCCTTACCTATATCCTTTATGTTGTTTTGTATTTCAAAGAGATATATCATAAAAAATATACTGTCGCAATTGTCGGATCCATTCTCCTAATAGCTTTATCATGCTCCATACGAAATGGCAATCAATATTACTTTGTGCAATTCGTACCTGTTTTAATGTTCCCAATAGCAGCTTGCTTTTCATTTTTTGCTGAAAAACTTTTCAAAAGACAATATACGTTTACGATTTTTTTCTTTTTAATACTGAATTTCTTCTTAATATTTGAGACATATATCGCAATACGGGATAATTATAAAAATGATGAACGGGCTTTTTATATCCGGTTAAGCGCAATTATATCGCAATATACTGACAGATCGGATAAAATTTTAGAGATGGGTAATGATCTTAATGTGTATTTATTTTCAAATAGAGAGTCCTCTTCAAAATACCCTTTTATATTTCCAATTATTGAAAACGACAAGCTTAGAGAATTATATTTAGCGGAACTTGAAAATAAGCCTCGTCCAAAATTAATCATAACAGACTGGAGTTGGCAATATTTTGGTAACAATTCATCAAACAAATTAAAAATTTTTTTACAGGATAATTATGAGAATTTAGACCTTAATTTAGTTAGATCAGATGGGAATAGTTATTCTATTTGGAAATTGAAAGAGTAGTAATATCGGAAGCAAAGCAAAGTAAAACTATTAATGAACATCTAAAAAAGTTAAAATGAAGAATTTTTTGAAAACAGATATATTCATTTATATAATCCTTTTTGGAGTTTGCATATTTATTCTATTGCAAAGCCCGTTAGCGCCTTATGCAAAAAGCGCCAATGGGGTTGATTCCAGTGTATTCATATATTCTGCCCAACAGATTTTAGATGGGAAAATAATGTACAAAGATATTGTTGACCACAAAGGACCATTTTTGTATTTTATTAATGAATTGGCATTGTTTATTTTTAACGGGAAATATATTGGAATATGGATTTTTGAAATACTCTCACTATTCGCTACAAGCGTAATAATGTATAAAACGGCTCGCTTCTTTGCTGATAGGTTATCGTCTTTTTTTGCAGTTATTACCAGTATTCTTTTCCTTGTACCATTGCTTATTGGTGGAAATTTTACCGAAGAATGGGCATTACCTTATATTAGTATAGCTATGTATATCTTTGTGTCTTATTTGAAAAAGAATAAACCTCTTAACATTGTGCGCCTGTTTATTTTGTCGTTCACTTTTGTCTTGACTTTTATGCTTCGAGCAAATTTAGTTGCAATATGGGGCGGTTTTGGAGTAGCTTTATTAATTAAATGGATTATTGAAAAAAACTACAAAGAGCTTACTCGCAATTTATTACTTATTTTTATGTTTGTATTACTTTCGCTATTGCCTTTTTTTCTTTACTTATACTTCCAAGGCGCTTTGAATGACGCTATTTATCTTGTGTTTAAATACAATATGCTTGAGTATCATCCAAAAACTAAGGTTGCTATTTTAAGAACAGGTTTAGATATTTTACTTGGTAAAGAAGTTGTATTTGGCGAGGGCGCTCCTTTGAGCATAATACCTTTAATCATAGCAATTTACATATTTTTACGTGATAAGACAATAGTAAATGGAGGAATTTTGTTTGCATTTGCTTTCACCACGTTGGCTTGCTCATTAGGGTTTACTTTCCGGTATTATTTTATGATTTTTTCACCCATACTTGTTATTCCGTATGTATATATATACAAGGTAATAAAAGAAAGCATACCTAAAGCAAAATATATTTCTTTACTCATTCTATTTGTTTATTATAACTTTCCTCCCATAAGAATGCAAGCATGGACAATACATCAAAATTATTCGGAACAGGGTTATGGTGAATTTACTATTTCTCCTCCAATAATGAAAGAATTGAAAGAAATAATTATTAAGAATACAAAATCTACGGATAAAATTTTAGTAAAGGGAAACCAAGCAACTCTATATTTATATTCCGGAAGAATATGTGCAACAAGATTCCCATACGCTTTACAGAGATCATCCCTTTCGGAAAAATATTATGTGAGAGAAGCAGAAGATGCCTTGCCTAAAATGATTATACAGGGTAAAATTGCAAACTCTTCATGGGATACTTTTAATTTGGATACTCTTTTAAATAGCAGGTATCAATTATTGGCAACCGACATTAAGAATGTTGAAATTTGGAAATTGAAAGAATAAATTATTTTCAAAAATTGGATTTTTCCAGATAAATCTGCATCAAGCGGTGAATCGGATAGTCATCGATGGCATTTGAAGCAACAGGGATGAACTGAGCAAATGATTCCGGAACTTTTTCTATTACAACTTCATAAAAAGAAGCGTAGAGGATACGATGAGTCAAAACATGCTTTTTATTTTTTAATACCAGATGGAAATCCACCGGTTCAACTGAAGGAAAGCACGTTTTAAAATCATCCGTACCTATTAAATCTTCCCATTCCAAAGGAATTTCGGATTCTATCAGTGGAAATTCATACAAATTTTGCCAGATTCCTTTTTCTTTTCTCTTTTTCAAATAAATATGGTTACCGGAATGAATGTGGAAATAATAAAGGTATATTGTTTTGATTTTCGTCTTATTGCGTTTCACAGGAAAATCATTGACTCTACCGGAAGAATAAGCCAAACATTGGGTTTCAAACGAACAAGCGGAACAATCGGGTGAAGCGGGAATGCACTGCAAAGCGCCAAATTCCATAATGGCTTGATTAAAAAGTCCCGCTTGAGATTTATCCATCATCCGGTTTGCCAATTCTGTAAACCGGTTTTTCCCTTTTGCCGTATCAATCGGTTCATCAATGGCAAACAAACGGGACAGGAAACGAAATACATTTCCGTCAATCACAGGATAAGGCGCGTCAAAAGCGATTGAAGCGATTGCTGCCGCCGTATATTCGCCGATTCCTTTGAGCGAAAGAATAGTTTTGTAATCACTCGGAAATTTTCCTCCGAAATTTGTCTCAATATTGCGAGCGGTTGCGTGCAAGTTTCTTGCCCGCGAATAATACCCTAAGCCTTGCCAGTATTTCAACACTTCCTGTTCGCTGGCTACGGCTAATGAATGAACATCAGGAAACCGTTCGATAAAACGGTTATAATAGTCCAAACCTTGAGCAACGCGCGTTTGTTGTAAAATAATTTCCGATACCCAGATTCGGTACGGATCGTTGATGCCTCGCCAAGGTAAAATTCGTTGATGAATCTTGTACCATTCAATAAGTTTTCGGGTAATAAATTTCATTTTTTTTATTTTGCAGGCAAAAATACGCAGATATTTTTAGTTAAAAAATAAAAAAAACAAAAAAAAATCGGAATAAACTTTTTTAGTTAAGAATATTAGCTTATATTTGCAGTTCGAAATTAAAATTACTTTATAATTTAAATTATTTATAATCATGACTAAAGCAGATATTGTAAGCGCAATTGCGAAGAGCACAGGTGTTAGCAGGACTCATGTCCTTGCTGTTGTAGAAGGTTTTATGGATGAAGTGATGTCCGCTATGAACAGTGGTAAAAACGTCTATCTAAGAGGTTTTGGTTCTTTTGTAGTTAAAAAAAGAGCAGCTAAGGCAGCTCGTCACATTAAAAATGAAACTACTATTATTATTCCGGAGCGTTTTGTTCCTACATTTAAGCCTTCTCAATATTTCAGCGAAAATTTGAGAAACAGCCTGAAAGGAAAAAAGTAATCGCTTGAATTTATTAATCGTAAAAACTATTAACAATGCCAAGCGGGAAAAAAAGAAAAAGGCATAAGATGTCAACGCACAAACGGAAAAAAAGACTTAGAAAGAACAGACACAAAAAGAAAAAGTAAAGTAAGTTCTTTATAAGAAATTGATGTTAAAGGTTAAACGCGCTAATACTTGCGCATTTAACCTTTAGCATTTAATCGTAATTTTTATTCAACAAAAAACAAAACAGAATTGTGAACAGCGAATTAGTTATTGACGTTCGACCTAACGAAATATCGATAGCCGTTCTCGAAGATAAGAAATTAGTAGAATTTCAAAAAGAGACGCGCAACATCTTGTTTTCAGTAGGCGATGTCTATCTCGGCAAAGTTAAAAAGCTAATGCCGGGGCTAAATGCTGCGTTTGTGGATGTTGGATACAAAAAAGATGCATTTCTTCACTATCAGGATTTGGGGTTCGCTTACAATCGAATCGACAAATTTCTGAAAACTACACTTTCTGACAAGAAGAAAGTACCTTCTATCAATAAATTTGCTCATTTGCCGGAAACAGGTAAAGAAGGTTTAATTACAGATACCTTCAAACAAGGGGATGAAGTTTTGGTACAAATCGTTAAAGAACCGATTTCAACAAAAGGACCGCGATTGACTTCCGAAATTTCTTTTGCCGGTCGCTATTTAGTGGTAATTCCTTTTGGAGATAAAGTTTCTGTTTCCCAAAAAATCTCGTCTAACGAAGAGCGGATGCGGCTAAAACAGCTTATTTTAAGTATTAAGCCTAAAAATTATTCCGTCATCGTTCGCACTTCTGCCGAAGGAAAACGGGTCGCTGAATTGGATTTGGAATTAAAATCTTTAGTTAAACGTTGGGACGACAATATGGTTAAATTGCTCAAAGCCAAAGTACCTTCCTTGATTTACGAAGAAACGGGAAGAACTGTTGCCCTTTTGAGAGATATTTTTAATCCCTCGTTTCAAAACATTTATATCAATGATACCGGAGTTTACAACGAAGTGCGCGACTATGTCAGCCAGATTGCTCCCGAATGCGCAAAAATCGTTGAACTTTATTCAGGAGAACTCCCTATCTTTGATAATTTTGCGATAACTAAACAAATAAAATCCGGTTTCGGTAAAATTGTAACATTCAAAAGTGGCGCTTATCTGATTATTGAACATACCGAAGCTATGCATGTCATTGACGTGAACAGCGGTAATCGTTCAAAATCAACTACAGGGCAAGAAAATACGGCGTTCGACGTAAATATGGCTGCTGCTGAGGAAATAGTCCGCCAACTGCGGCTCAGGGATATGGGAGGTATTATCGTTGTCGATTTCATTGATATGCGTGAATCGGATAACCGTCAAAAATTATTCGAGCACGTGAGCGATATGATGGCTAATGATAGAGCAAAACATAACATTCTACCAATCAGTAAATTTGGATTGATGCAAATTACCCGTCAACGGGTTCGTCCGTTTATGGATTTCAATACGGATGAAGTTTGCCCGACTTGTTTAGGAAAGGGAGAAATTAAACCATCCATCTTATTTATGGATGATTTGGAAAAGAAAATCAAAGATGTTGTAGAAATATTGAAAGTGAAGAAATTCAAATTACATGTACATCCTTACATTGCAGCATTTATTAACAAGGGAATTTATTCCCTGAAATGGAAATGGAAATTGAAATATTCCATGGGGCTTAGCATTATCCCTGATCAAAGTTTAGGATTTCTTGAATATAAATTCTATGACCAGGATAAAGAAGAATTGGATATGAAAGACGAAAGTCTTTCTGAGTAAGAAAAAGTGACGGGTGACTGCTGATAAGTTGCTCGTCTCTTTTTTATTGTTTCAATATGAATGATATAATTCAAACATAATAAACTGTGCAATGAAAAAAATTCTAATTATACTCGTGTTCTGCTTTTTTGCTTTTCTGCTTTTTGCAGGTACTTCACAGACAGAAACCAAACCGTTTTGGAAGGAAGATTTCTCGGCGGGAGTTATTCCTGCCGGATGGAAAAACGTGGCATTGAACGATAGCAATGTGGTCTGGACAGTTACCGACCAGCCTTACCCCGGTTCGTATGGACGAAATTATCAAGCGCCTCCGATAGCTTCAAAAAGTAGAGGCTATCATCTGCAAATAGCTCCAGGAGTGAAAGTGGATAAAAATGTGAAACTGTGGAAGAAAGCTGGAATTTTTCCCGATGCCTACATTCAGACGCCTGCGATTGATTGTTCAAAGAAAAAATCCGTCGTGCTGAAATTTCAGCAAAACTTCTTCTGGGGTGAATGGGAGCAACCTTTCAAAAAATCAGGATTAATTGTAGCAGTCAGTAATGATGGAAACTCGTGGACGGAATATGATGTTCATAATGGAATCAGACCCACTAAAGATTGCCCGAATCCGATGAATGTGGAACTCAATATTACGAAAATAGCGGCAGGACAAAAGACGCTGTATATCCGCTTCTTCTGGCGTCACATGTATCAATGGTATTGGATGGTCGATGACATTGAACTTTCGGAAGCGCTCGATCAGGATGTTCAGGCGCTCAATATTGCGTCGCATAAATTAGAAGGAAATACGTTTGGCAAAAGCGATACAGTAGCATTTAACATCGTAAATCTGAGCGCACGTCCTATCACCAACGATTTTGATTGTTATCTTCAAATTGATAAGCGACCAATGCTGAAAACGACTGTTAACGCTACAACTAAAAAACCGTTTGGCATTATCGATACAATGAAAGTTTCGTTTCCAGGAATAGATTTGAGCGATATAGGAGTGCATAAAATTTTGTTTTATACTGCGCTTCAGGGTGATTTGCGAGCATCCAACGATACGCTGTCGATGGAGTTATATTCGCAAGCCTGCAAAATCGGAAACATTACCGATATTTCAAAAACCAATAATGAAGTACAACTCAGTTGTGGACTGACAAAATTTAAGATTCAATTTTTACGAAATGATATTTTCCGAATTTGGATGGCTTATAATGGCGAATTTACTAACCCTGCCGGAAACGATATTGTTATCAACACCCCTACACAACAGCCAAAGGTAAAATTAGAAGATAAAGGCGATTATTATCTGATGAATACAGATAGCATATCATTACGGGCTTATAAAAATCCGCTGCATTTTGCATTATATAAAGCGGATAATGTTACGCCGGTTTGGGAGGAAACGCAAGGCATTACCTACGGCAAGCAAACCGTTCAATATCTGAAGCGAGGCGAAAAAGAACAATTCTTCGGCGGAGGAATGCAAAACGGACGGTTTTCCCACAGGGATAAAACGATCAAGATGACGATAGACTACAATTGGGAAGATGGAGGAAATCCAAATCCGGCAACGTTTTACATGAGTACGATGGGTTATGGAGCCATGCGGAATACGTATGCCACAGGCGCCTATACTTTCAAAGATACTGTACAACTTATTCAGAATGAAAGCCGTTTCGATTGCTATTATTTTACGGGAAATTCCCTGAAAGATATTTTGAATGATTACACCGATATTACCGGCAAGCCGTTTCTTGCGCCGCGATGGGGATTAAGCATGGGCGATGCCAATTGTTATAATCGAGGAGCTAAATCGGGAATAACCAACGGTTCTACTTCGACCGGCTTCGACGGACTTACGCCAAGCGTTATTCATCTAATAGCAGACGAATATATCAAACATGATATGCCACGCGGGTGGATTTTGCCCAACGACGGTTACGGTTGCGGATATACCGACTTGAAATATACTGTGGATGAACTTATGAAACGAGGATTCCGTACCGGATTGTGGACGGAAAACGGCGTGGAAAAAATTGCCCGCGAAGTAGGGGAATATGGAACACGTCTTTGCAAATTAGATGTTGCATGGGTAGGCCCCGGTTTCAAATATGCACTCGACGGAGCTAAAGCGGCTTATGAAGGAATCGAAAACAACAGCAATGCACGCGGCTTCGTCTGGATGGTGTGCGGATGGACAGGATCACAGCGTAATGCCGTACTGTGGACAGGCGATCAAAGCGGAAGCTGGAATTATATCCGCTGGCATATTCCAACGGTGGTCGGCTGCGGACTGTCGGCACAGAATTATGCAACCGGCGATGTGGATGGTATTTTTGGCGGAAGCGATTCTACCTATACGCGCGATTTACAATGGAAATGCTTCACCCCTGTATTCATGGGAATGTCGGGCTGGGCAAGCAACAATAAAAACGGTATAAAAGACAAACAGCCTTGGTTGTTCGGCGAACCGTTTACGAGCATTAATCGCAAGTATTTGATGCTCAAACAACGTTTTACGCCTTATATGTACACCTTGTGCGAAGAAGCCCATCGAACCGGAACACCGGCGGTGAGAGGATTAGTTCTTGAATATCCTGATGATCCGGTTACTTGGAGCGATCAGGTCAAATATGAATATTTGCTGGGAAAGGATTTGTTGGTAGCGCCCGTTTATACTCCGGCTTCCAAACGCGACAGCATCTATCTTCCTGCCGGAAAATGGATTGATTATTGGGATGGTACGGAACATAATGGTAATGCGACATTGACCGATTATCCGGCGCTGCTTGACAAACTTCCGCTTTTCGTCAGGAAAGGAGCCATCATTCCGCTTTATCAACAAATGATGTACGACGGACAATGTCCTGCCGACACGCTTACGCTAGATATTTATCCGGACGGCAACTCTTCTTTCGTAATGTACGAAGATGATGGCAACACAAGGGAATATAAAGAGGGAAAATTTGCGACTACAAAATTTGAAGTCAATACATCCAACATCGGGAGCGATCGAATGCAAATTGTGTTGAATGCTGCTGCCGGAAATTTCACAGGACGAGTGACCAAGCGGGTTTATTTATTGGATATTCATACAAAGAACATTCCGAAAGAAATAGTATTGCAGGGACAAAAAATCAAGCAGCAAAAAAACAGGCTTAGTTTTGAGTCGTCAACATCAGGATGGTATTATGAACCAGACAATAAAAACGGCATATTGCATATTAAAACGTCTTATATTTCAACGGATGAAAAGACTTTAATTCATTGTAAATAATAAAGATACATTTAAAATAACGTAAGCTGTGGTTCCGTAGAGCCGGAAGTAGAATCAGATTTTTTATAAACATCTTTTTGCTCCGGCTTACTGTTCCTTTCCCAAAAAATTCCATCCGAATAACCCTGTATGGTTTTGTCGGTTGCCGCTTTTTCCAAGCGCTTTTCAGTCCAGCAGGCGTATTCGGGATTCAATTCTATGCCGCAGTAATTGCGTCCTAATTTTTTAGCGACTACCGAAGTAGTACCTGAACCAAGGAAAGGATCGAAAACAAAACCGTCCGGAGGGCAGGAAGCCAATATCAGTTTAGCAATTAGTTTTTCGGATTTCTGTGTAGGATGGTCGGTGTTTTCGGGCATCGACCAATAAGGCACCGTGATGTCGTCCCAAAAGTTAGACGGATGCGTCATCCGGAATTTTCCTTCTTCGGACTCTTCCCAATCTTTGGGCTGTCCGTCCTGTTTATAAGGCGCTAACACTTTTCGCCGAACTTTCACAGCATCGACGTTGAAGTAATACGCTTGCGGATCGAAAACGGCAAACCAAATATCTTCCATGCTGTTTTTCCAGTTTTTTTCGGAACCGCGACCTTTTTCCCGCTGCCAGGTAATCCGGTTCAAAACAGTAAGATATTTATTCATCACTTGATACAGCGCAGCCGTGCATTTCCAGTCGCCGCACAGGTAAAGCGACCCGTTGGGCTTCAAAGTTTTTATTACTTTGGGAAACCACGATTCAAGGTAATCGAAATAATCTTCATCTTTCATCCGCTTGAATTTCAAGCCGGAAAAGTTACGATCCAAATTGTAGGGAGGGTCAATGATGATTAAATCGGCAAAAGCCGGAGGAAGAAAATCGATGATTTCCAACAAATCACCCTGAATCGTTCGATTTGTAATTTGCTTTAGTTCTGTTGGAGAAGAAAGGGTCAATAATCTATTGCGAAGCACAATCATTTCTTCATCAGACGCTTGAAGCGTCCGGTTCATTGCTGCGCGCTGTTTTTCCTGTTGCATATTTATCGCTTGTTGAGGTAGAATGGTGCAAAAATACGAAAATTTTCATCGAAATATTCAATGATGGGATAAAGAAAGAACTTTGCAATATATAATAGCGTTTTGTCTAAAAAATATTCAACCGAAAGGTATAATACCATTTGGTTGAAAAAATATTCAACCGAATAGTTGAATATTGAAAAACTATTTTATACCTTTGCATCGAAGAAAATAAAAAAGTCATGAAACTTCCATTTCAATATGGTAAATTAGCTGAAGGTTTGTCGTTTGTAAACAGGGTGAAAGAAAAGCAAACGCTGAAGAATAATCTTTCGACAGGCATCAACACCATGCTGATTTCTCCCCGCAGGCTGGGAAAATCATCGCTTGTAAAAGCGGCGATGATTGAACTCGAAAAAGAAAATTCAGACATAAAAGTTTGTTTTATAGATGCATTCACAATAAAAAGTGAAGAAGAATTTTATCAATCTTTTGCGCGTGAAGTGATTAAATCACTTAGTGGCAAGTGGGAAACATGGATTTCGACGGCGAAGAAATTTCTAATGGCTTTTTCGCCTAAAATTTCGATAGGCGCTGATCCGACGACCGATTTTTCAGTTGGTTTGGAATGGAAAACCATAAAAGAAAATGAGTTGGAATTGTTGGATTTACCGGAAAAAATTGCCCAAGCGAAAAAAATCAGGCTGATAGTTTGTATTGATGAATTTCAGAATCTGGCGAAATTGAAAGACTATGATTCTCTCGAAAAAAAAATGCGTAGTGCGTGGCAACATCAGCAAAATGTAACCTATTGCTTATATGGAAGTAAACGACACATGATGATGGATATTTTCAACTCTCCATCAAAACCGTTTTATCGTTTTGGACAAATAATGTTTCTGATGAAGATTTCCGAAAATGAATGGGTGAGTTATATTATGAAAACTTTTGAAACGACTGGAAAAAGCATTTCAGAAACACTTGCACTAAATTTGGTGCAAATGGTTGATTCACATTCATGGTATGTTCAACAATTAGCATATTTCGTGTGGAATTTAACAGAAAGCGAAGTGAACACAGAAATCTTACAACAGGCAATTGAACAGGTTATTAACGCCAATTTACCTCTTTATCAAAAAGAATGTGATGACCTCACTTTAACTCAACTGAATTTACTGATGGCTATTGCCAACAATGAACAGTATCTGACTGCAGTTGAAACGCAGAATGCGTACAATATGGGAACGCCGCAAAACATATCAAAAAATAAAAATTTGTTACAAAACCGCGATATTATCGAAAAAACAAAGGATGGCTTTAGTTTTCTCGACCCTGTTTTCAAGCGTTGGTTTTTGAAAGAGTATGCTTAGTTGTATGATAGAAAAGTTTATTTATTCCATTTTTTTATAGTATCTTAATTGATAATCCGGAAGTAAATCAGGATGAAAAATCCTGACCATATCTTTCAGTATCCAATCGGGATGAATGGGAAGCTCTTCATAATAAGGAACTTTTCCTGTGTTGCAAAGATAAATATTTCTTTTTTTATACGCATCAAAAAGTGCGTAATTCGGATTTTCACGAATCAGTTTATTGTATGTCATATCTTCAGAATTATTGTCCTTAATCAGCCAATAATCCGCTTTTTCCGCTTTAGAAAGCACAGTTTCAAACGTCAAAGCAATGGATCCGGTATTCGTATCTTCTTTCCAAAGATAATCTGCTCCGGCATCGCTAAAAAGTTGAGCAATATAACTTTTGCCTCCGGGTTGATACCAGATACCGCTGTAAACCATTTCCGTAAAAACAGACGAACGCTTTTCGACATTCGCCGCAAGCCTGACTAATTCGTTATACCGCTTTGCGGTTTCCTTAAATAAAGAATCGGCAGAGTCTCTTTTTTCAAAGAACAAAGCGAGGAAACGAATCCATTCGGCGCGTGCTAAGGGGGTAGGTTCCATATAATCGACACATTCGATAATCGGGATTTTCAGTTTAGCCGCTTGTCCATAGCCCGAATTATCAATGGGCGCGGTGAACAGCGCTTCCGGCTGGATAAGCATGATTTTTTCTAAATCGGGATTTGCCGCCTGTCCCAAATCGGCTATCATTCTGTTTCGGACATTTTCCTGCACATAAGGAATGTTTATGTATTGTGGCTCGCATACGCCGGTTAAGGTTTGTAAAGCGTTTAATTCGGAAAGAAAAACGCATTGCACCGAGCCGTAACAAACCGTTCGGGCAATCGGCGTGCGAATCAAAATGCCGTCAGGCAAATGTTCTGGTAAAGTATCCGATTTAGGAACAAGAACATAACGTTGCAAAACCAATTGATTATTCCAAGGATTACGAATCGTCGCCAACGTATAACCGTCCTGCGTTTCGATTTGAAATCCTTTGGCATAGTAAATGCTATCTGCAATAGGATTGCCGGAATAAACATCCGCTATTCTCTGTTCTTTTTTTTGGCAGGAAAAAAGAAGTAAACAGGAGGCAATTAATAAAACACGAACTTGCATGGAGCGATTCCTACTGTAAATTCATTGATTTTCTTTCCCTGCGAGTCAAAAACAAAGACGCTCCCCGGATTGACATAATCGCCTGCATCGGAAATATATATATCCCCTGTTTCCGGATGAACGGCGATACCGTAAGGAGCAATTATCGATATGTTGCCGGTAATAAGCGGACTAACCGTCTTTGAACCATTGGCGGCAACCTGCATTTTTCCAAACGATACCTTGGTTGTCCAATCAGCATTGTAAGTAACATTATAATAATAAATACTGCCATTAAAGATAGCGAAATCCGCCGTTGGTGAATCGCTTACGGTAACTATCGATTCGTTCCGAACATCTATCCGTTGAAAGCCGCCGGGAGTCCCGCTCCAGTCGCCTTGATAACTCAAATAAATGTAATTGCCGTCGGCTCGCACAATGTTTGGATTTGTTCCAACCGTGATTTTTCTCAATTCGCTGAATGTAGCTATATCAACTACAGAGACGGTATTGTCGTAAACGTAGAGGGGACCCGAATTGGCGACATAGAGTTTTCCGTTGTTCACGGCAATGCCTTCGGGACGCACGCCGACTCTTGTCTGCTTTTCCCAAACCAATGTGGCAGTATCAATCCGCGCAACGATACCATTCTTGCCATTGTAGCAAGTCGCATAAATCTTCCCGTCGTAAGCAACTAAACAACGAGGCTGGCAGGGTATTGTGTCATTGAAAAATGGAATCTTCTTTACATCCTGTTTGGTTGCGACATCCAACACACGAATAACGCTGGAACCCGTAATGGCTATGTATAGTTTACCACCGTAAATCAGCATATCCTGCGCCACATCACCCAACTGATTGTCGGCAATGGAAGAAATAACAACAGATGTTTCGCCGCTCTCCGGACTGAAAACCCACAGACTGGCATTGTTTGCTTTATTCGTTCCCTGATTCAGAATAAATACGCCGGATATCGATTTATCGGGCTTCGATACAGGATCTTTTTCACAAGCTGTAAACGCTACAGCAAGAAGCATAAAATAAATAAAAATCTTTCTCATAACTCATAATTAATAATTAATAAATAAATTTTATTCCCAGACGAAACGACCGCCCAGGCATCGGATAACCGTGTACAACTTCGTATTGCAGATTCGTTCCATTCAAACATTCGGCGGAAACATGCAGGCGGTAATCTTTATATAAAATCGTTTTCGTAATCGAAAAATCCTGATCAACGTATTGTTTGACCAAATATTCCGGCTGCTGCGTTTCGTTGTAATAGCAATTGCCGCGATAAATCAGATTGTAATTCAAATCACACCAAGGCGTTTTCAGCGTAGCTAAAGCTGTTGCAAAATGACGAGGCGTATAGCGCAACATTTGTTTTTTCTCGTTCAGCGCTTCCTGCCGCGTATAATTTCCGCTGATTTCCGCTAAAAAACCGGACGACAAGCGGATATGCGCTGTAGCGTTTATGTCAATACCTTTGATATCAACTTTTCCATAATTTTGAACTGACCATAATGCCAAGCTACTCAAAGGAATCGCTACAATTTTATTATCTACCTTATTATAATAGGCGTCTGCCGAAAAAGAAAGATAAGGCAATGTTTCGCCCAAGGAAGTAACTATTATTGCGCCTGTATTGTACTGATGCGCATTCTCAGGTTTTAAATTTGTATTGGGGATATTCGGATAATAAATATCGGCAAAAGTTGGCAAGCGGTAAGTATTCCGGTAGGAAGCCCGTAAACGAAGCGGCAAGTGTTCGGCAGGCTGTACCGACAAACCGGCAGACGGAGAAAAATGCCATTGATTTTTCAATGCTATATTTGCTGTGGACGTTTCGCCTGTCCATTGACTTATTCCGCTTATATTCAAAACAAAACGGGAGATTTCGTATTTTCCAAGTACAGCGATCAGCCAAGAGGTGCGAGAAGCGGTTGTGCTTTTATCCGGTTGAACGGCGCGGAAATTCCCCAGGCTTCCATCATTCGCCCATGAAAAAGACAAGCGTTGCGACCACCGGTAGAGCCATGTAGCGTTCAAGTAAGTTTCCTGCTGATAGTAGCGACTGTCAATTTTGGGAAGCGAATTAGAATAGTTCATAGATGCTGCATTGTATTTCGCATTCATCATCCACGACCACCGGCGATTCAGTTCCTGTTTATAGTTTGCCTGTACAAAACCGTTCCGGTCGTTCATACTTTCGCCAGCGTAAGTATTTTCGGTAATAACAGAACCGGGTATATTCCGATTCGAATCGTAATAATAGGCTTTTATTCCAATCTGTCCTTTGTTTTTCAATTTGCCGTTCAGATTGCCTTCCCATTTCCAGTTTTCCACTTCCGAATTGTTTCTTCGCCGTTTTTCCCCATCCATCCGGAAAGGATAATCGTCTTTCGAGCTAAGGTATTCGCCGGAAATATTCCACGTAAAAGTTTGGTTCAGCGCCCGGCTGTATGAAATAAACGGATTAAACATTTTCCACGAACCTGTTTTTAAATCGGCTTTTATTTCATCCTGTTTATTTTTGGCAGGAACAAATGATTGAGATACGATTTGAATTAATCCGCCCAAAGCCAGATTGCGCGCCGGCTGGAAAATATCGTCATCGCTTCCGGTTGTCAAGCGAATTTGCGCAACATTGTCCAATGAGAAACGCCCCAAATCGATTTGTCCGGTTTGATAATCCGAAACCGTGACGCCGTCGTAAGCCACTGCTGTGTAATTGGCTCCGAGACTCCGGATTGAAACGGTTTTCAAGCCGCCAATTCCACCATAATCTTTCACCTGTACGCCTGAAAAATATTTTATAGCATCGGAAACCTGCAAGGCGTTGATTTGCTCTAATTGGGCAGTTGATAAGGTTTGCAGCGGCGCCGTTGACAGAAATGTCGAATGGCGGGATGCTTTGATTTCTACTTCGTTCAGCGGGTGTAATACGGTTGAGTCCGCAACTCCCCTCTCCTTTTGGAGAGGGGTTGGGGGTGAGGACTGCGCATTCAGAATCCCGCTTATTGCAAAAATAAGCAGACAAAATAAAATCAAAAAATAACGAAATGCAATCATATATTTCAAGCTCCTTTCCGCGAAAGCTTATGAAATTATTATTTTGCACACGGCAGGTTTTCTGACTTGCTCCGGTTTGCAGCGCCTTCCCAAATTGCTATTGTCATTCCGCAATGACAAGCCTTTCAGTGGCTGAAGAAATATGCAAAACCTTTAAAGAGCTTACAGCAGCGGGACTGTCCGGGATTTTCACCCGATTCCCTTTTAATCTTTTCCCCGATCGGGAAAAATGAACCGTTGCGGGGGCAAAGGTAAGAAAAAATTATGAATTATGAATTATGAGTTATGAATTATAAAGGAGATATTAACAAACAGAGAGAGGAGAACACAAAGAGACTGCCTCAAAAGTATAACCTTCAAGACAGCCTCTTTGAAAATTGAAAAGTAGCGGTTTTTATTTCGACCCGAAGAGTCCTTTAATCATACCCATAATGCCGCCGCTACCACCACTGCCGCCGGCTAAAGATTGCAAAATACCGCCCATAGTGAAACTGTTATCATTCGGGTCGTTGGTTTTGCCTGCTAATTTGCTCATCACAGTCGGAATTAATTGAGAAACAATATTCCCGGCAATAGCATTGTCAAAACCAAATTTTTTCATCAAGTCTTGAGCAACACCCGAAGTAATATTACTCATTTCCGGATGGTTAGCCACATTACCTCCACCTAACAAACCGGAAAGGGCATCAGCGCCACCACTTCCAATCAAGCCTTTCAATTTGTCGATGATTGAATTGGTTGCCGTTTCGCAGACTGCATCATTTTGTTCATTGGGAACTGCAGGATTATCAATTACCGCAGACCCAGCATGTTCTTTTACTAAATTAAGAAGTTCGTCAAACATAATCATTAATTTTTAGTTAAACAATAAGAAATTAGATAAATATCAAAAAACATTTTTGGATTTTATTCACAAAAATAATTGCAAATGTAATCATATTTTAAGAAAGTAAGGTTATTTAATTACATTTTTTTATCCGGTTTGCGATTATTTGCTACGATGCTATTAATATATGCCCAATTACATAACTATTTTTGTTTAAACAAACTTTTTTTTACCTTTGCGTTTACAATGTTGAAGATTACATTTCTACGAACAAATGATAAATTTTCCCTTTAAAATGTTACTCCGGTCGGAAATCCTACGCAACAGTTCAATTATATTGGGCGGAAATGTGCTGGGACAACTCATCGCTTTGTCGGTTTACCCTATACTTACCCGAATCTATTCCAATTCGGATTTTGGAGTGTTTGCTGCTTTGATGAGTGTTTGCACTTTATTGACTACCTTGGGAACCGGACGTTATGAAGAATCGCTTGTCGTGGCGAAAGACCGGAAAGAAACCGTTAATTTATTAGGGTTTTCGCTCAAATTGCTGTTTACTTTTTCATTCATTTTATTGATTGGATTAGCGTTAGTTGGGAAACCGGTTTTGAATTTTTTTAAAATGGAAAGCATCGAACCGTTTTGGATTTATATTCCGGTTACGGTCTTTTTCACCGGTTTGACTTATCTTTTGAATAACTTGGCAACTCGTGAAAAACAATTTAAAAGGATTACAGCCGCTGGATTGACGCAGAATGTGGTAAATACTGCCGGAAAACTGATTGCCGGTTTTTCCGGATTAACTCGGACAGGTTTGATTTTTTCCAATGCCTTTTCCATGATTGCAGGTAATTATTCCTATCTTTCATTGAAAAGATTTTTATTGGATGCTTTGAAAGGAAAATGGAAAGATGAACGAAAAGCCGCTTTACGCTATGTCGATTTTCCAGGCTTCAATTTGGGACGGACTTTTCTCAGCGGTTTTTCAATCAACTTACCGTTTTTAATTTTAATCGGCGTTTTCGGAGAAGTTTCCTTAGGTCTTTATTCTTTAGCGTTCACCCTTTTATATCGTCCTGTCAATCTGATTGGTAATTCCTTATTTACTACGTTATTTGAAAATGCAGCTTCCACAGTGCGCGCCCAAAAACCCCTTTTGTCTTCATTGAAAAAGTATTGGAAATATCTGTGCTTTTTCATATTACCCTGTTTCCTGCTTGCGTTTTTTATTGCTAAGCCAGCTTTTGTAATTCTTTTTGGCGCACAATGGGAAGAATCAGCTTTGTATTTTCAATATTTATTGCCTTGGATGTTTATGGCGCTCCTGACTTCGCCGGTTTATTTCGTACCGATTCTTTTTAAGAAACAAAAAATAGCTCTGATTTTGGAAATTACCTGTCTCATGTCCCGGTGGGGAGCGCTGGGTATTGGCATTTATTTGATAAATTTTCAAACCGGTATCTTGCTTTTCTCGTTTGCCGGATTGCTCTTTACCACAGTGAATTTTATCTGGTTTTATTCGCTAATCAGTAAATATGAACGAAGCCTGCCATGATTATGTAAGCGCTTGCTGGTAAGCGCTTTTTTCGTCTTTATTCACTTCCCTGATTTCCAATACGATAATGTATGGATATGTTGTTTGGGGCGTCGGACTGTTAATATCGTAATACACATTACCGGATTTATCTCTACCGGCATCTTTCACAGTGGCTGTTTTCTTATCAGCTAAAAAATAAGCTTTCTCGATAATGATTACTTTTTTATTGTCCCTGCACATAGGGACTTTCACTCTCACCCTGTTATTCAACGGTTGATTGAAAACAGTCAGATAAAGTTTGTTATCTCCCTTTTGCGTGTAATATCCCCATCCCTGTTTTTCCCATGACGAATTTTTGCATCCGTAAATAGCTTCGCTGTTTACTTTCATCCATGCGCCGATTTCCTTAGCAATCGCCGTTTCTTCGGGGCGAATGTTCCCATTGCCGTCGGGACCAAAGTTTAATACAAAATTTCCGTTTAATGATACTGCTTTCACAAGCATTTCAATCAATTCAAACGGTTTTTTTACGTAGGTGAGCGACCAGTCGGAATGATAACCCCATTGATTTTCAGGTATGGTCATCACGCAATCCCAATCCACGCCTTTTGTTTCTTCTATCGTTTCAGGCATAAAGCGCTCATAAGTCTGGTCGTAATCGCCTAACAGATCGCCGTTGGAATCGTAGTGCCGTTTTCCATCATCATCTGCACGAAATCGGCTTCCGATAATCAATCCTGGATGAATAGCGCGTAATTCAGTTTCCAATTTATCCACCCAGGGGGCTTGCTGTATCCACGCCTGATCCCATGTACCGTCGAACCATAGCCCAATGATTGTAGGATAATTATGCAACAATTCGATCAACTGGTTACGGGTGAATTGCTTAAATTCTTCATAAGATGCTTTTTCTTCATCCGTTTTAGGTATTGACGAACGATATCCTTTATGATTCCAGTCGATGATAGAAAAATACAGGGTAACGTCTATACCTTCAGCGTTATAGGCATCTACTAATTCCTTGATAATATCTTTCCTGTATGGAGTATTTGCAATGGTATAACCGGTATATTTGCTATCCCAGAGGCAAAAGCCATCGTGATGCTTGGTAGTGATAATCATATATTTAACGCCCATATCTTTTGCTTGTCGCGCCCACTGCTTTGCGTCGAAGTTTTTAGGATTAAATTGCTTGTACAGATTATCATAATCTGATTTTGGCATCTTATCCCACGAGCGTATCCACTCGGCAGCTCCACGATAAGTTTCACCATTCCAACGTCCGCCGGGGATAGCATACACTCCCCAGTGAATAAACTGTCCCAATCCGTAGTCGCGCCATTTTTGCATAGCGTCGTCGGTACGGGGTCCTATACGGTGCGCTCCATGTTCCAATGGAATGGATGCACGTTTAACTATTTGCGATTGCGCATTTCCAAAACATATAGCGCAAAGAATACATGTTATAATTATGCGATTCATTTATAATACAATTTATATTTACGAGTTACAAAGATGCGTAATTTTATTGAATTATCAAAATTACATCGAACTTTGGTATTCCGGACGATTGTACCAGTCGGGGGTTTCAGGACCATAAGGATCCGGTGAAGATTCTTTGTCAAACGGATTGAAATAATAAATATTCAAACCGTCCAAATACTTCAGAAAAACTTTGAGCCGTTCTTCAAATCCGGTTTCATTCTTGACGGAAGTGTTACTCCATGCGCTTTCGGCGATGGCAACCGTGCGCGGAAACAGCATAAAGTCGAGCCTTTTTTTGTCGGCTACGCGCTCTGTCCATATATTGACTTGCATTCCCAAAATCTGTTGATCCCGACCGGCAATGAGCGGCTGAATTTCCTTTGGGAACTCATATACTGAAGGAAGTGAAGCAAAAGCCTGTCCCCAGCGACGTCCGATTTTATGCGTCTCATCTTGTACAAAATCCAAATAGCACGGAATACGCGGACAAAGAATTACGTGAAAACCCATGTCTAAGGCTTGCGACAACTGTTCCGGCTTGTCGTGTCGCCACCACATAACAATCGCTTTGCCGGGCGAAACTCCCGATGCGATGATTTCGTCCCAGCCAATCATCGTTTTCCCTAAATTATTAACCATCTCGCAAGCCCGGCGCACAAAATAATGTTCCAATCCCGCTTCATTTACCAACTGATGGTCTTTGATAAACTTCTGTATTTCGGGATCGGTAAACCATGTTTGATTTCCGTAATGCACTTCATCGCCGCCTATATGTATGTAGGGACCTGGAAAAAGTCCGGCAACTTCGGTCAGAATATTTTTGATAAATTCGTAAGTTTCTTCTTTTGCAGGATGAAAAGTAAATCCTGCCCAACGTCCCGATCCTCCTGCCGACACTTCGGGATAGGCGCGAGTAACCGCCGATGCGTGCCCCGGCATGTCGATTTCGGGAATGACCATGATGTGCCGTTCGGCTGCATAAGCCACTATCTCGCGAATATCGTCCTGAGTGTAGAATTGTCGCGGAGCGTTATGATCGCTCCAATTACCATCGGCGCCGATTTCGGTCAGTTTCGGATAACGTTTGATTTCGATACGCCAGCCCGGTTCGTCGGTCAAATGCCAGTGAAAACGATTCAGTTTAAGACGCGCCATAATGTCTAAATATTGTTTAACTACGTCTTTTCCGAAAAAATGACGCGATTCGTCAAGCATCATTCCCCGCCATTCGTGTTGCGGCTTGTCAGTAATGCTCAGACAGGGAAGTTTTCCGCCGGCGCCGAGCATTTGCATCAGCGACTGTCCGGCATAGAACATTCCTGCCGGCGTGGCAGCGCGGCAAATTATCTTATTGCTTTCAACCGAAAGTTGATACGCTTCAGATCCTTCCATACCGCTAAAAGTTTCCAGAATAATAGCATTATTTGTTCCTGTTCCAACTATCGGAACATTCTTGCCCGTTGCAGCGAAAATATATTTTTGCAATTTTCCGGCTTCCGCTTTCATTTTGGGGTCGGCGCACACCATTTGCGTTTTGTCGTTAATCGAGAAATATCCGTTGCCGAGAGTTACTTGTTGTGGAGCGGGAATAATGCTGCATTGCGCATTTAACGGCTGATGGTCTTTGGAATACGTCCAATAAATCTTGTCTTCATACTGAATACCGTTTTTTATGGCTTTAACGGTAATTTCGTTTTTTCCTTCCTGCAATTCCACATTTTCAAAAATGTAGTGGACCGCGGTTGTTCCTGTTTTGAATGCAGTGATTTCTTTTCCATTCACATACAACTTCGGCGTTCCGATATTCGAATAAACCGTGACGGGCGTTATTTGATTTTCCCGTTCCACAACCCTCCGTTGAGTGATATACAGCACTGGTTCTTTGCTCCAGTTGGCTTTATACCAGTAGAAAGGATCTTTTTTTGTTTTCCGGTCGAATGTTACCAATCCTTTCATATTCCGCGCGGGGATACCTCCCTGGTAGGACTCAGGCGTAGCGAAATCGAAAGTATTCCATAGGTAGGAAGCCAGCAAGTAGGGATGTTTGGCAATATATCCCCATTGTATTTCATGAAAACGGGTAGCAAAACTCTCATTGTAGTTTTTGCCGGGGCCGCAGCAATCGCCCGTATCGCTCACAGCTTCCTGTTGTTGAAATATGTTTGCTTCAGCGCCGTATTCGGAGAGCATAATTTTGTAGTCGGGATAATTTTTCTCTGTTTCTTCAATCCAAGGCTCCAAATCCTGAATTTTATTTTCATACCATCCATAATAACGGTTAATACCCTGTATATCGGCATTCATGTTCACTCCATGCCCGGGATTACCATAGCCGTTTACCGATACCGTGTAGCGATAAGGGTCTTCTGATTTTGCCAAGTCATTTAATTCTGTAGTGAGCGCAGCCGTATAATTTATTGGATTATATACTTCATTGTGCATTCCCCAGACATAAATTGCCGGATGATTGTAATTCTGCCGGATCAGTTCGATGAGTTGTTGTTTAGCGTTATCCTCTTCTTTTGTGGTTACTTTTCTTACAAAAGGTATCTCCGCCCAAACCATAAATCCGATACTGTCGCACTTGGCATAAAAATATTCCGACTGCTGGTAATGCGCCAGTCGGATAGTTGTAGCGCCCAATTCGCGAATGATGGCAAGGTCGGTGTCGTGTTGCTCATTGCTAAGCGCGCTGCCCGATTGCCACCAGTCCTGATGGCGGCATACGCCGTACATATTCGTTTTCTTTCCGTTGAGGTACATTCCATCGCCGGCTTTCAGTTCGAACTTCCTTAATCCCAAAGGCTGAATGATTTCATCAATCACTTTACCGTTTTGTTTTAATTGCGTAGTAAGCTTGTAAAGGTATGGATCTTCAAGCCCCTGCCAGAGGTGAGGATTCCGGATAACGAAGTCTTGCTCGAAAAACTGTCTGCCCTGCGGGGAAAGGTCAATAACGGATTCCTGACGGGCAACCACTTTTCCCGAAGCGTCGCTGATGAGGTTTTCCAATCTGACGTTTTGCTTTCCGTGCATGCGGTTTTCTAATTTTACACGGATGTTAACGCCGGCTTGTTTTCTGTCCACGTTTTTCTGACTGATATATACTCCGGGCGATGCATAATCGGTAACTGCAATATTGACGTTCTCCGTAATAATCAATGAAACCGGACGGTAGATACCTCCATAAACTCCAAAAAGCGCATTGTTGACAGGGATTACCTCCGGTCGGGGTTCGTTGCTGACTTTCACTAATATTTCATTCTTTTCCCCGTATTTCAGCAATCGGGTTATTTCGATGGCAAAAGCCGAGAATCCGCCTTTATGATTTCCTGCAAATTGTGAATTTACATATACTTCAGCTACCGAAGCGACTGCTTCAAAGTGCAGGAAAATGCGTTTTCCCCGTAATGCAAAATCCGGCGTATATGTTTTTTTGTAATACGCTTCGCCGGCATAATAACTATTCTGAGCGGTTTGCATGTCGGTTGTATTCCATGTATGGGGAATGTTAACCGGCTGCCATCCGCTTTGCATACTTTTTCTGAAAAGAACGGAATCGGTAGGAAAAGGACCTTTTTTGAATAGCCAGTCGTTATTGTAACTTATGGTCTCTCGACCATAAGTTACAGTAATGTAGGCGGTAAGTATGAAGAATAATATTATTGTTTTTTTGATTGGAAATGTCATTTAGTCAATGATTATTTTATATGTAATTTCTTTCTCAGCAATGATTTTTATGAAATAGACGCCGGGCTTGCAGTTCATTGTTATTCTTTCTATTCCACTGTTTAAAGTTTTCTGTCTAAGTTTCTTTCCGTCTGAACTGTAGAGTATCCATTTACCGCTTGTTTTCAGGGTATTTGAAGTTTCAACGGTCAGCGTTTGTCCGGTTTTGACAGGATTGGGATAAACCTTAATCAGAGGAATATCAGGATTGTTTACTCCTGTTGTTTTCGATGAGGAAAGCGATATGATGTTGTGATTGGTTACTTGCACTTGCACCGTAAAAACCCCTCCTGTCTTTACCGGTTCAATGGGATCTCCATCAAAGGTAACTACCGGATTTTCGTAACCGGGCAAAAGCGTAAATTCCACTGTCAGGTTGCTGTCTTCATTCACAGTCAACTCGCCCGCCTGCGAAGTAACTACGCCTTCGCCTGCCTGAACGTTGACTTTATATTGGTATGGGGTGGGGGACAACAGGTACTCTTGATTTTCCACGCCTGCAGCAAAATCGGAAATCTGAATCGTGCTTCCCGAAGTTTGATTCCAATCTTTAATAATCACTTGCAGATACCTGTATTCTACTTTGCTGAAATTCACTTTGATTTCGTCTTTATTTTCGACGGGGTCAATGACAATATTTTCAGCAATAGGCGTAAAACTTTCTTCTTCGAAATTTTTTCCATAGACGGCTATTTTTCTGGCTCTGATAAATTCGCTGTTGTTATTTGCCGTCCGGTGCCGGTAGATGAAATAATTTAATTCATTTTTTTTCTTCATGTCGATTATAAACGACGGGATATAATCCGATGGTCCGGTTACTCCTTCGTATGTTTTTCCGGGTTTGATGAAAGAAAAAGCCGTCGTCAAACTTCCGTCGATCATGTAATTAGGATCAGTTCCGCCAATGACTGCATCGGGCACTCCATTGATAGAGGTAGTAACCGTCCAATCGCTACGGTTTAATCTTTCCGCTTGCGGCGCCGACGAGGTAATGCCTTTTAAGGGTAGCGGCGCCCACGCCGGCAGTTGTTGACCGGTGATCATTACTAAGTCGCTTGCCGGTCGCGGCAGCGAAACAATGTTTCCGCGCTGGAGCGCCGTATATATTCTCGCTCTCAACTGAGCCTTCAGTTGACTGTCTGTCACCCGTATTCCCCAGCGGTTGAAATAATCGGTAAGATCGTAACCCGATACCTGCGATGCTTTCCATATCAGGTAAGCGCGTCGTTCGTCGGCGCCGCCTCCCGTAATTTTCTCCTCGCGTACCACACGATGCAGGGTTTTGTAGAATTGATCGCCAAAAATCAAAAAGAATTGTTCCCAAGGCATAAAACGCAGTTCATCGCGATTGAAACCGGTAATTCCTTCCAACTGGGCATCAGGCATATCATACACTCGCTTCGATACGGGAAGACTAAGGTAAGTATCCTGCGCCTGTTTCCACCGCGCAGCCGTTGTGCGGTTGTAAGTTGCTCCTTGAATATTGCGTTCTACCACATAAGAATAGATATTCACTGTCGATTCGGTCGCCATATTAATCTGGTAAGCCGGTTGCTGGTGTTGGTGTCCCAGTTCATGTCCCACCATCCATGAATTGTTTCCGGTGCTGAAAATGGTCAAATAACGAGGCACGCTGGAGGATGGATAACCTGTATATCCTGAAGAGCTGGCATGAGGGCTGGCGCTGGTATTCTGCACTAACAGAAAGCGTACTTCGCCTGCTTTTAACCGGTGGTGCAAAGGATTCGGATCGTTATTGTCCATACCGCTTATTCCATCTTCCTTTTCAAGCAGGGTATGCAGATCGTTCATCCAGTCGTTTTTTTTCTGATTGCGCGAATACAGGTAAGCTGCATCGCGCGTGGCTCCTACTACAACATAGTCGGAATGAAAAACGACGTCGGGCGTTTTATATGTATCCATCATTTCGTTAAATTCATCATCGGTAGTTATGCCATAGATATAATGCGGAGCGCGTATATGCTGGCTTTCGGCGGTAAATGTGATTTGCGTTTCTCCAACGGGTTCTCTTGGGTCGTCGGTGATAAAGCTCAAAAATATTAGCCCGTTATGTGGGGCGACTATTTTGTTTTCGCCGGTCGAAAGTTTAAATTCTGTCCTCATTCTGCCATCCACGTCAAATCCAAGGGTTCCTACGGTAAGAGTTGGAAGGGCAGCATCGACGGCTGGCGTCAGTATTTCAACGTTGATTACAATCGTTTTTCCTGATTCGATATAAAAACCGGTAGGCTGCTGGTCGAATTTTTTCATTCCTTGCGCTAACCTGACCCGTTCCTTTTCCGCACTGTTAATCTGTTTCAGCAGGATTGTCTCGGGATAAGGCGTCGTGATGGTTGCCGAAACAAGATTACAAACAAATATTAAAAGTAAAAGAAAATGTTTCATTATGAATACAGTTTAAATTTTAAAAGTTGAAATGACGCTGTCTCAAAAGCCTGTCATTGCAAACTTTTAAGACAGCGTTCCATTTAACAATCAAAGCCTATTCCCAATAAGAATATCCCAATCCAAATTCGCCGATTTGCATCGAGCTTCCTGCAGCTTGTCCAACGCCGGGGTAATTAGGATTCTGGCTATTGTATATATCGCTCCAGATTGCTAATTCAATCTTGATATACCTGTAATTCGATTGCGGCAAGTTGATCGTATAGGTATTCGGATCGGCTGTAGATACCTGTCCTACATACCCACCTATGTTCGGAACCCATACAAATCCGTCCGTATTGATCTTCGTAAAGACGCTGCCGTTTGTGCTTCCATACACATTGACTCCATATACCCGGAGGTAGTTATAGTTATTGCTTCCGTTGGCGGGATTAGCCCCGTTGCGGTGACGCCACTTCATATAGTTGAACGTCTGTTGCGACTTCATATCAATTGTAAACGACGGTAAGAAATCGCCCGGTTGCGTAGGGATAGGAGTAGCTCCGTTACCGGGGTCATAACCTTTGCCTGGTTTACACAATGACAGATATGTTCCGGCATTGCCGTCGAACAAATGTTCCGGCATTCCGGTGGTAAATCGGCTTTCCGCTGCCAACCATCCGTCCGGTACATAAGGATAACCTGTTCCAGTCTGGGTTGTTACCGTCCAACTTGTCCGGTCGAGATCGCTAAATTTTTGCACAACATCCTGAACAGTGACATTAACATTTCTGGAAATATTACTACCATCAGCAGTTGTAATAGTTATGGTGGTGCTACCGACTCCAACCGGATTGACGATCCCGCTTGCTGATACTGCTACAATTGCTTCATTGTTTGATTTGTAGGTAACTGTCTTATTCCATGTATCTGCAGGAGTTAGCGTTACACATGCGCCAAGATCAAATGAAGCGCCGCCTTTTTTTAGCGATATATTGCTTCCGGCTGCTGTTACATTAATAGCAGTAGCTTTTACCATGTGGTCGATTATGATCACACGATATGACACTGCCACCCCCGAACCGTCTGTAGCGCTTACAGTTAATGTATCCGTACCGATAGCTTTTGCCGTAATTACTCCGCTTCCGCTTACTTCCATTAAATTAGAATATTTGTTTGAGTATGCTACCGTTTGATTCGCTGCATTTCGAGGCATTATGAAAGGTGTAAGCTGTAAGGTGGCGTTATCCTTCAGTGATATTTGCATACAATTGTTGGCTTGCACCCAAACCGCTTCCTGAATAGTGATTGCGGTTACTCTGCCTTTGTCTTCATCTTCTTTACAACCGACTAAACAGATAGAAAGAAACAAGATGAACACGATGTTACTTATTAAATTATTTTTATTCATAATATACAATTTTTAATAATTTTATTATCGTTGGATATCTTCCCAACCCGGTGTTTGAGTCAGGTTTTTGTTCAAAGTCAACTGGTCAAAAGGTATAGGCCAGTAATACCGTTGATCGCTCCATGGCAATACTCCTTGTATCACTCTTGCATCACGCGGATAAGCAATTAAGAAGCCATCATTGTCAACCCAGACTTCCGTTCCAATAGCAGCTTTCGGCGCTGTAATGGGCGGTTTTGTATTGGATCCGTCGTAAAGCTTTTGTTTTTCTGCCGTAAATTTCATTCCTCGCAAAGGTACTGTAAACAATTTACCGGCTTTCCAACGCATCATATCTTCATAACGCATGCCTTCCATCACTAATTCTACCCGTCGCTCCCGTCGTATTTCGCGCAAGAGGGGTGAAACCGGATAATCTAATTTTTCAGCATAAATTTTATCTAAACGAGGATCAGAGGGGATATTTCCCAAACTTAATTTAGCTGTAGGGTATTTGGTAAAGTCAAACCCTGCACGTTGCCTCAATTGATTGATGGTACGGTCTAAATCACCATCAGTGATGGTACCAAGTTCAGCTTTTGCTTCTGCCAGCATCAGTAATACTTCACCGTAACGGAATACCACTGCTGTTTGCCGTCCATTGGTTACAGCATCGTATTCTTCCTTATCACACATCCAATGTTTGATAAACCAATAACCTGTTACTGTAGTACCAGGAGCGGTAGTATAGTTGTATCCGATAGCCGGATATACAATTCCGTATTTTGTCTGATCCATCACTCCGCTACCTAATCCGGAAATAGTAACATATTCACCCGGGCGAGCGATGGTTTGACGCAAACGTGGATCACGGTTATCTAATTCTGTCCATAATCCATCATACCCTTTAAAAAGAGGATTGACAACATAGTTTCCTTCTGTTCCACCGATGTAAATAGGACGTCCGTCTTCGCAAAGATATTCGTCAACAAGGCTGCGTGTAGCTCCTTTGCTGTAACGTCCCGAAGCGCCTCCATTATTTTGCTCATAATACCGTTGAGTGGCATGTCCTTGCTTTTGACCATCGTAAATTCTTGCCAGAATTGCTTCCCCATCACCATCGGTGACAGGGTCTTGTTTGAATGTAAACAATTTCCAATACGGGTCTTTTCCCGTGTTATACAATTGATAATGGTTTGTTGCCATAATAGCTTCGCAGGCAGTAACACATTCTTGCAGGTATTTGTTGGCAGTGCTTTGTAATCCCAATTCAGTATGATATTTACGGAAAGTTCCTTCAAACAGGCAAATACGCGCTTTTAAGAAATTTGCCATATCACGGTTGATACGTCCAATCGGATTCGCTCCATTATCCTGTATGTTATCTACGGCATAATTGATGCACCAAAGCACCGAATCCATTACTTCTGCTCGCGGGGTGCGCGGAGCATAAAGTTCCGGGGAATCGATATTCATATCATAAGTGTACCAAGGAACATCACCAAAAATAAGCACTTTTTGATAATAATCATAAGCCTTGAAAAAGTAAGCTTCTGCAGCCCACTTGTTTAATTTGGAAGGGTCTGCAACCGAACCTTCCGCTTGCCTGTAGTTGCGTAGAAAATAATTAACCAGACGCAAATTATTCCATTGCCATCCTTCGGCAGTACCACTTTGAGGAACTCGGTATGATTCGTTCAAACGGCTGCTTGCATTACCCGATTTTACCATATTGTCCGAGAAAAGATCAGCATAGATGATAGGGCTGCCTTGTACATCATAAAAAGGCATCAATCTGTCGTAAGCCCAACCGTCTTGATGACCAGGTATGTACGGTCTATAAAGCTGGTTCAGGTAATAAGGTAAATCCCCTTCATTTTTAAGAAAAGCTCCTTCTGCTAATTCAACAATAGGGTCTCTCTGCATAAAGTTGTCATTACAAGCCGGCAGAAGAAGAAAACCCATCAAGAACAGAATATAATATTTTATATTTTTCATATTCATAATATTTTGTAATAATTAAAATGTTATTTGTGCACCGAATGATACGGTTTGTCTTTGAGGATACGCATCCGAAATTTGATCGGGGTCAAATACTTTCGGAATAGCTGTTACAGTAAATATATTGAACCCTGAAACAGAGAAGCGTAATCGTTCCACGCCTGCTTTCCGGGTCAATTGTGACGGTAAGGTATAGCCTAAAACAGCTTGTTTTAAACGAATGTATGAACCATCAATCATATAGGCAGATGTTGTGGATGGGGCTCCACTATACATTGGAAATTTGGCGTCGGTACGTTCCGGAGTCCACGAACGATCATACATCCAGCGAGAGCCTGCTCCACCGCCCCAATATGAAGAGTTACTAATCCATAAATCCCTTTTTCCTACTCCTTGAAAGAGAACATTCATATCAAACCCTTTATAACTGATCTCTCCGGTGATTCCAAATTGGTAACGAGGCGTACTGTTTCCGAGAAGTTTCAAATCGCCATGGTCATCTAAAGTATTGGCTCCACTATTGATAATTCCATCGCCATTGGTATCTCTGTACCATAATTGACCTGGCCAATAGGTAGAGGAGGGCGGTTTAGGTCCATAGAATATCCATGCGCCGGGTTTTGCAGGATCAGGAACTAAATCCGATTCCTGTAAAATGCCTCCCGTTTCGTATCCCCAAATATTGCCGGTAACCATTCCGTCGTACAGAGTCGATAACAGTTTATTAGGATTACCTACAAATTTCATTACCTGAGTTTGTTCATCGGATACTACCACCCCAATTTTATATGACAATCCGTTAACTAATTGCTCACGCCAGTTCAGCGCCAATTCCCATCCGTATGAATCTAATCTTCCGCTGTTTATTAACGGGGCGCTTGTTCCAAGTACGGAAGGATACGGGATTTCACCTGTGAGCAAAATGTCGGTTACTTTTCGCCGATATTTATTAAATTCGGTTTGCAACTTGTTATTCAAAAAATTAGCTTCCACTCCAAAATTGGTTGTTTCTGCTTTTTGCCAAGTCAAGGTAGGCGATACTAAGCTGGGAGCTCCAACGTAGCTTGCCCATTTACCATCAATAAAATAATTGGCTGATCCCGAACTTAATATTGGCTGGTAAGGATAATTATCACTTGGTTGACTACCCAACTTACCCCACGAGCCCTTGATTTTCAGGTGGCTCAGCCAGCTTCTCGAAAAATCCATAAACTTTTCCTCCGATATGATCCAGCCGGCAGAAACAGACGGAAATGATACGAAGCGATCTTTCTTGGTGAAGCGCGAACTTCCATCATAACGGTTGTTAATCTCTATCAGATAACGATTGTTAAAAATATAATTAATCCTGCCAAATACGCCACGGGCAGTACGTATATACGCATCCGTTTCTATCGTATGTAACGTGATGTCCTCAGCGGCGCTCGGTTTCTGTATGTCGGGCGAAAACAATCCTCTCAAATTTGAAGTAGTAGAACCGAATTCCAAATATTCTTGATTAAATCCAAGAATGGCAGAAAGGGCGTGTTTTCCAAATGTCTTATTGAAATCCAAATAGATATTGGTAAGATAATTATCTGTCGAACTCCTATACAATTGTCCTCTGTTATCTTGTGCCTCAGCTTGTTCCGCAACCTGGCTGTTCCAACTGACAGTCACGTATTCATGTTTCGGGCTGCGACGATTATTATATGCGCTCCGTGGTGTATATGACAAATCAGCTTTGAGTTTCAACATATTAGGCAGAATGATAAATTCAGGCGATATAGACATTGCTGTCGTTGTTGCAATGTTTCTGTATTTTGCACCATACATCAACCAAGAGAGGATGTTATCGGTATATGCGTTTGGAATCGGATCATTCGGGCCGGTCATCAACGGCATGTTGATATTCTTGGCTGTTTCGCCACCTTTCATTGCTGCCCAAACCGTACCTTTCCCGCCTACCAGATAGGGAGCATCGTATGTAGTGCGGTTGTAATTTAGCCTGCCTTCTATATTAAACCATGTTTTTACTTTGGCATTGATCCGCATCATTCCATTGTAACGGTTATATACATCATTACTGATTTTATATAAACCTTCTTCATTCTGATAACCTAAAGATATGTAATAGGATACCTTATCAGTACCGCCCTGAATATTCACGTTATGCTTTTGGGTAGGAGCAGCATTACGCAAAGCAATATCGTATGGATTCATGTTGGCAACCCAGTCAATAGCGCTTCCTTTCATACGCCAAGCATTTTCAGGAATCGGATTGTCCATGTACTTTTTGATAGCAGCCAGTCGGGCTTCGTCGTCAGTGCTAACCGAGCCTCCCGTCCATTTGGTTCTGTCCATTGTCGATTGTTGCAGAGTGTAAGCATCCAAAATATCCGGAATAGCAGAGGGTCGATCGAAGGAAAGGTCGTAGCTGTAACTTATTTTTCCTTTTTGTCCAAGTTTTCCTGATTTGGTTTGGATCAACATCACCCCGTATGTTGCTTTTGTTCCATAGATAGCGGCAGCCGAAGCGTCTTTGATGATGCTCATGCTTTCAATATCGTTCGGATTCATCTGATTGAGCATTGTTGCGTCATATTCTACTCCATCTACTAAAATAAGCGGATTTCCCCGAGACACAGTCCAAGCGCTATTCACATATTCCATGGTTGTTCCACCGCGTATATTGAAATTAGGAACAGTGTTGGGCGCTCCGTCGCTGATTGATACATTCAGATTGGGAACAACACCTTGCAGCGCTTGCCCGATATTGGCTACCGGACGGTTTTCAAAGGCTTCCGTGCCAACTGCGCTGATAGCTCCGGTAAGATTGACTTTCTTTTGTGTGCCAAACCCAACCACTACAAGTTCGTTCAATTCTTTTGTATTTTCTTTCATGGTTACATCAATGACGGTTTTATTACCGACTGTTATAACCTGCGTTTCAAATCCAATATAAGAAAACGAAAGCGCCGCTTGGGCATTGGGAACTGAAACGGCATAGTCGCCGTTAACATCAGTCACGGCGCCTGTGGTGGTTCCTTTAAGCCCTACATTTACCCCAAAAATCGGTTCGCCGGCAGCATCAACTACTTTCCCGCTTACGTGAATCTGGGCATACATGGTCGTGGACAGCAGCCCACAACACAAAATCAATAATGCTCTTTTAAATGAGGAATGATTCCTAAATCTATCTCCTAAATTCATTTGTTAATTAATTTTTAAATATGGTGCAAAGATAACAAATTTTTGTGGTTTTTGTCCAGATTGTCTAAAAATGATAAAAAATTAACAAAATATCATAGTTAATATTTATATTCGCAACGCTTGCTTTAATGTTTTGATTTAGGTTTTCCATAAAACAATCGTATCTTCTTTTTCCTCTTTTAAAGATTCATGTCCGCCTGCAACGCTTGTACAGTCCGGCTGCAACGTTTAAACAATCCGGCTGTTTGGTTTAAACAACCGGACTATATTGTTCTTGCATCGGTCGATTCCGAATTTGGAATCGACCGATGCATTTTTCGGAATCGAACGATTCTGTTCTCGGAATCGAGCGATACAGCAACACTAATAGGATTATTGTCCTTATTTTGTATAAGGATAATAAATCACAGTTTTATACAATGTATAATAATTGTTAGGATCGGATTTGTCCGTCAATTTAATCCAAGTCGGATTATTATCGTTATCGGAAGTCATAGCAAAAATTTTGCCTGTGCTGGTACCCAAAACTGTAGGAAAATAAGCGAATTTAGCATTATTATAATACCAAAGACCATTATCTGCCACTGTCAGTGTAAATACAAAATTCACTTCCGTATCGCTAACAGGGGTTACCTTATAAATCAACGTTCCTGGATAAGCATAAGTTCCATCGGTCGCAGCGAAACTAAAGCCATAGAAGCCACTACTTGATGTTCCCATATAAGCGTAATACATTGTTTGTCCGATAGGATCCAAACCGTTGACTTTCACATAATTCCAATACAGTTTACTGGTAGAACCCATTCCGCTGTAAGCAAAATACCAATTGTCTGCCGTGAATTGCCCGCTCAAAGGCGGAAAAACAACGACCAAGCGAGCGCCACTGCCGGCTGAATCTTCAAAGTACGGAGTGGTTCCATCGGTTTTGTAATTCATTTCACGCACCGAATCGCCTTCCAATGTCAAGGGATTATAAAATTTGATTCCGGTCAGGGTAAAAATGTAAGACGCCGTTGTTTGCTTCATGCTACCATCGTCCTGCGGAAGATTTACCGTCAGCATCCGGTTGGTATTCGTCACGTCGAACGTTTTTCCATTCACCTGATATTTAAACATGTTAAACTTGGACTTATAATTTTTGGCAGCGGTTTGATAAGACGTCAGCAATTGCGTCCAGTCTGCGCCACTTGCCACAGGCGTCATATAAATGGTATTGCCTGTTTTGGCGCCTTGCAACGTGATTAAACTGGGCGTTGCTTCCAAAACGATGAAATCATAATCTCCTCCCAGACCTTTATCTATAGCTCCCAAGTTCTTGTTGGGTCCTGAAAAATAGTGGATCAGCGAGTTGTAAGTATCAAACGACAGGATCACTCCGGACGATTTACTGATTTGATATAGCGACGACTCCCTGTAAGCAGCGGCGGCAAGTTCGGAACCTGCCGTTACGTTTGTATCCGAAAATTTGAGAAGCAGCGTATATCCGCCGTAAATAAGACTCGGATAAATATCCATTTTCCAGCCATTTTGAGCGCCTGTCAACACCGTTTTCACATCTTGGGCAAAAGCGTCAGTCCTGTCTGACGGTGTATCGGGAAAAAAATCTTTCTGATCTTTCAGGCAAGACTGCAACAATAACGGCAATGTTATTAACAACAATATAACTATTTTCTTCATAATTCTTTTTGTTTAATTAAGTGAATCTAAATTCATGGAAAACAAATCCTGCTGGCGCCTCAAAACGATGGAGCGCATCGTATCCATATTGATCCCCCAGGATGTTAGCATATAATCTTTGACAATCGCCAATTTTTGCATAATAATTTGACCGTTTGCGCCTGCGGCAGCAATCAACGCATTCCAACTATCGCTCGTAGTAACTAAGTATAAGGAATACGTTTCCACAAAATCTTCATCTACAGCGCTGGAAGCATACGCGCTGATAAATCCCGCTTTTTGCGCCGCAGCATCAGATGTGTAAACGGTCATCCAGCTATCCTGCACATAATCCGCTCCTGAAATCTGGTTAAAAGCCCTTGAATAGGGCTTTGTTTGATGGAGAATGTGGGCAAATTCGTGATGCAGCGTGTGGAAATAAACATAGTTATAATGCGCAAAATCTGCATCTGTCAATTGCCCAAGCGACATCGAATTGATGTTCATCAATATTATTTTATGACCACCTTCGGCAGTAGCCAGAATCGCAGTGCCATTGTTATTATACGCCGGCGAGCCGACTAATTGTACCACCTTCGGGTAATAGCTGCGCATGAAGGCCGAACTGCCCGTCATTTCGTCATAAGCCTCCAAAACCAAGTGTTTCACCATGTTTGCCATTCTCACAGCTTTATCTGTTTCTGCAGGCTCCAGATTGTAGTTCATATCCGCTTCACTATCTACGAAACGATAGTTGAATTGAATATTGTAAGGAACTGTATAATTCTTGTAGAGCCATTTGTCGAAATCATTCTGAGCGATTGAGGGGTCTTTTATCTGACTGACGGGATTCAGTTTTTCCTCAGAACACGAAGCAATGATTGTTACTATTCCTATGATAAGGATGTATAATTTGTTTCTTTTCATTTGATTATAATTATTATGTTTATACATCTATTTATTGTACAGCTTCCACGACATTATTCGGGTCGTAAACATCAGATTGAGTCGTAGGTTCGATCGGATTTCCTTCTAATCCGGCGCCTATAACTTGTGATGGAATTTGAATGGCGCGGCGCGGGTCGCGCACAACCAAAGGATTGTCATATACCAATGATACATTGCCGCTTTTAATCAGGCGACGATACACTACGATACCGTAACGTTTCAGGTCGAACCACCGTAAACCGGTATGCAAAGTTTCATAGCGCCGCATGAAGAGCAACAGTTGAATCATATTTTCCTGGGTGCCCTTTTGTACGGAAAATCCGGGATGTAATTCTTTCCTTGGAGTCGGGGCATCGGGTTTGTAATAATTAAATTGTGTAACCCAGGCGTTAATCGAATCCAGCCTTAAATCCATTGTTGAGTTAGTAGCTGATTTCACCCAGATGTTCATATCATTCAGTGCGTTTGTAAAGTCGTTCTTCAAAACGTATGCTTCCGCACGCACCAGCAGCGTTTCTTCGGCGGTGAATACGGCATGAACAGTATGATAATAGCCTATACGCGCCACAGGGTCGAGGTATTCAAACGCATTCGGAAAATGTGGTAACAGTATTTTATTAATATTAGACGAATTAAAAACTACAGGTCCAACCTTGTATGTACCGTTCCATGGAGGGTTGGGAAGCGCAACGGATTCTGTTTTGGCAAGAATTGTAGGATGGTTAAAACGTGCACAAATTCCGGAAACCCCATAAGTTAAGCCCAATCCGGAATAATAGGACATCAGCAGGAAGTTGGCTTTCTCGCTGGCATTGACGTATGCCAACTGAACGTTGTTATACGGATTCATCGGTATTGCATGCAGGGCGTCGTTGTCGCGCATCGTATTTTGAGGAATAGCGCCCAGCGCTTTGGTCGCATATTCGATGGCTTTGTCGAAATTTTCGTAATACAAATAAAACCTTGCGACAAACGCATAAGCTGCTTGCATATTGAAGTGATATTTAGGCGCTTTGTAGTAGGCATCTGAAATGTCAGGCAAAGCTGCTTGAATGTCACGGTCGATTTTTTGATAGACATCGGCTACGGTTCCGCGCTCGTATTTCGGATTAAGTGTTGTTTCCGACTTTTCCATGTAGGGAATACCCAAATCGGTTCCGGCAAACTTCTTGTCATAATGCTGGCAGAACATATTGACCAAAACAAAATGGGAATACGCGCGGCAGAGTAAGGCTTCCGCTTTTTCGGCGCTGAGATTTGCTGTATCCGGACTTTGATCGATTGCCTGCAAAGCCTGATTGGCTGACGATATTGCTTTATAGCAGCTCGCCCAAAAAAAATTGGGAGCTTCACCAAAATAATCAGTTTGTGTGGATGGAATCCAATTAAATAATTCCGAATAAAATCGTGTATAATTGGGATTGTTTACCCCTTCTATATCGTCTGTATTGTCGGAAGACAGCTCGGCGATCACACAATATGAAGTTGTAGGATACGCCGAAACGAGCATTTTTTGTATTTTATCCTGCGTATCCACTGTAGCTCTGTTATCGGGCATTTTGTTCAAAAAATCGTTGCAGGAAGGCAGTACCACTGCCAATGCCCCTGTTGCAAGCAGATAGAATATCTTATTCAATAACTTTTTCATATTCTTCATTTTTTATATTATATTCCTAATCTTAAAGTTAATGTAAATTGTCGTGGAACGGGCGAAGCTACTCCGCCGGAATTAAAAAATTCAGGATCCTGACCGTTCAATTTTTTATCGGCATAAAGCAGCAACAGGTTGGTTGCCTGCAATTTCAGGGAGAGGTTCGACAATCCCAGCGCCGAAGCTAATTTCTTTTGAAAATCGTAGGTCAAAGAAATTTCCTTCAAGCGGATAAAATCGCCTTTCGCAATGCGTACGTCCGAATAGTTATAAGCGTTGTAGCCGTAAGCCAATGTCGGATCGTTGTGCAACTGTCTTGTGCTTAGAATCACAGGTACATTTGTTATCAACTCATCGCCCGGCACAGCCCAGCGGTTATTAAATTCTTTAGGCATAGAGGATAATTCACCGTATGCGGCGCTGAATCGACGGTCTAAACGAACAACATTTCCCCAGGAATAAGTCACAAATACGTTCAAGCGGAAATTCTTGTAGGTGAAAATATTGCCGAAACTGCCGAAATCTGTCGGCAGAGTCGTTCCCGAATAAACCAAATATTGTAATGAATCCATTTCCTGGAAATTGATACTCGAGGTTGTTGCTACGCCCTTTTCATTGATGACTTGAGGAAAACCGTCTTTGGTTAAACCTGCAAATTTGAGGGAAAAAAGAGAGCCATACTGATAGCCCTGCGTGGCAAAGCCGCCTCCGGAAACCAAGTTAATTATTTCCTTGCGGCTTATCAATTGAGTAACTTTACTGTGCAAATGCGAGTAAATAATATCGGTTGTCCACGAAAAATCTTTCGTTTGGATATTTTTGGTTGATAAGGATAACTCAAACCCGCCGGATTTCATAGCGGCAACGTTTCCGTATTTTTCTGTCTCTCCGCCGACACCTTGCGTAAAGATTGCCCCTATCAGGTCGTAATTATTTCGACTGTAATAAGCCAGCTCCGTATTGATGCGGTTATTCAGGAAACCCATATCCAAACCCAGATTCAACTCCTTTTTCTTTTCGTAGGTCAAATCCGAATTTTCCACTTCCTGCACCTGCAGCCCCGATTCTCCCTGGTCTGCTGATACGCGCCATGGATTATAGCTATTAATAACTACGAACGAATTGGTAAGCCAATCAGGACCGTTTTTAGAAGTCAAACCGTAGGATGCTCTGAATGTTAATGTTGACAATGCGGGTTCTAATGCTTTAAAGAAAGCTTCATTGTGAACGTTCCAAGCTCCCCCTACGTTCCAGTTTGGTATCCAGCGCGCATTGGTCGCTTTTCCCAACCGGTTGCTTCCTTCGTATCGGATGGTTCCGTTTATAGAATAAATGCTGTTGTAGGAATAAGTTGCAGTTCCGTAGTAAGCAGCGCTACGAGCAGATGTATTACTCATCGTATAGTATGGAGTGTTTTGTTCCTGCCCCTGTTTAAATACCTGATAAGCATAAAAAGGAATTTCTCCCAAACTGTATTGCATCCCCCAACCTCGAAACCAGTTTTGCCGTCTATCCGTCGAATTGGATTCAATACCTGCTGAAGCATTAACAAAATGCTTATGAGCAAATACTTTATTGTAAGCCGCATTTACACGGAAATCATAAGCCAGCATTTTGTTATCATTTCGATCATATATACCTCCTTCAGGCAAAATCGTGATGGGTACGGAATATGGGTCGTCGGGGTTTCTATATAAATAGGGATTGTTGTCTCGAATAATTGTGGTGGGCATGGCGCGGTAAGCCATCGCCTGATTGGAATTGTCCCTGATTTCATGTTCCGTCGAATTGGCGACATTACGTACAGCACCCATAACACTCACTTCAAGTCCGGCAAGCGGTTTCCATTTGAGAAGACCTTGTATCCTTGTATCCATAACCCCCAAATCCATATAATTGTTATCCAACTCGTTAAAAATATTGAAATCGGCATACGAACGCCTGTATATAGTATTGGGATCTAAAACGCGGGAAGTATTCAAGGCATAGGAGTAGGGATTAATATCAAAAGATCTCTTTACTGTGCCGTTTACAGGATCGGTTTCTTGTGAGAGGGTGCCTGGCGCCCGTTGATTTCGATAGGACGTATTGGCTATCATGTTAAATTCCAAATTATTGCTGATATTATACGTGCTGTTTAAATTGGCGGTATATAAAGCTACTTTGCTTTGCCTTGTCCATCCAGGGTCCATCAAAGCGCTGACAGACGCATAATAATGGGATTTTTCCGTTCCCGATGTAATGCTCACCGTGTGTTTGTTCATGATGTTATTATTGAAAAGCAAATCAAACCAGTTTGTATTCCTGTATTCAGCTTCCCGCAAATAAGCGTTTCTGGCTGCATCGGTATTGAGCAGTTGTCCTGTATTGACTAATTCCCACATTTTACCGTAAACGCCGCTGGATGATGCATTTGACAAATTAGCATCGCTCAGCCAACCTTTTTCATACATTTCCTGATAAACAGACATTTGATCTTGCGAGTTCATAATGTTAAATTCGGAATATAGCGGCTTCATACGGTAAGTATATTCGCCGGTGTAACTGATTTGGCTTGTGCCTGCCTTCCCTTTTTTGGTAGTGACGACAATGACGCCCGCCATTGCGCGCGATCCGTAAATAGAAGTTGCCGCAGCGTCTTTCAGGATGTCGAAACTCTCAATATCTTCTGCGTTCAAGCCAGAAATAGCGGAACTTATCAATGTATTGGCGTCTCCCGAAGATAAAGCGTCGGTATTTACGTCCATCACATCTTCCATCACTACGCCATCCACTACCCAAATCGGTTTTGAATTGCCAAAAATAGAAGTTGCGCCGCGAATGCTAATTTTCGGCGCTGTTCCAAATGTTCCTGTAATGTTCTGTACCGAAACGCCGGCAGAACGTCCTTCCAATGCACGACCCACATCCGGAATACCGTTTAACTGCACATCAGCTCCACTCAATTTGTCTGCCGCCCCTGTAAACATCCGTTTATCTGTAGTCGTGATACCTGTAACCACTACTTCTTTCAAAGCGGTTGATGTAGTTTTCATCGCCACCCGCATATCCGGCGCAACGGGGACATCTACGGTTTCATAACCCAAATATGAAAAGGTCAGCGCTTTTACATTTTCGGGAATCTGAATGCTGAAACTCCCGTTTTCATCGGTTGTAGTACCCAGGGAAGTCCCTTTCACAAAAACAGAAGCGCCCAAAACAGGCTCTTTTGTTTCATCGACGACTACTCCCTTCACTGTCTTTGTCTGAGCAAAACCAAAGCACAGTGCCGTGAATAATCCTACGGTTAATAACATAATTTTTCTCATCATACTATTATTATTTTTACCTATTAATTACATAAATAATGATGCAAAGAAATAACATATTTTAATATTCGTTTTGTCCGATTCGTTATTTTTTTTGTCCGATTCGTTATTTAATAAAAAAATCATAACTTTGTAGCAATATTTTACGATTGTATAGTAAAAAAGGTAATCGATTTTGAAATTTTATAAATAATAAAAATATGCGAACATCACATTTCATATTCAGTCTGGCGCTTATGTTTCTGTTCATGTTGACGGCGCAAGCTCAAAAGCCATCGTTGCCAACATCTGTTGTCCCCGATGGACTGGGTTTTAACATCCATTTCACCGACGCCAGAGCAGGCGAGTTGGAAATGCTTGCCAAATCAGGGGTTACAATGATCCGTATGGATTTCTTCTGGGATAAAACTGAACCTCAAAAGGGAGTTTATGATTTTTCAGCTTACGACAGGTTAACCGAAGCGTTGAAAAAATATAAGATCAGACCTATATATATTCTTGATTATTCGAACAGGAATTATGACGAGGGACTTTCTCCGTATTCGCCGGAAGGTCGCGCCGCATTTGCAAAATGGGCAGCAGCGGCTGCAACGCATTTTAAGAATAAAGGCGTTTTTTGGGAAATGTATAATGAACCGAATATTCATTTTTGGCGTCCCAAACCCAATCCGGATAATTATATCTTGCTTGCGCTCGAGGTTGGTAAAGCTTTGCGTGAGGCGACTCCGAACGAGATTTACATCGGTCCGGCAACTTCGGGCATCGATTTTAATTTTCTCGAAAAATGTTTCAAGTCCGGATTGCTCGACTATTGGGACGCCGTTTCCGTGCATCCCTACCGGCAACAGCCTCCTGAAACGGTAATTGCTGATTATACAAAACTAAGAAGTCTGATAGACCAATACGCTCATAGAAACAAGCAGCTCCCGATTCTCTCCGGCGAATGGGGTTATTCGTCTGTTTGGAAAAATTTTAATGACGATACTCAAGGAAAAATTCTTCCCCGTCAATGGATAATTAATCTCGCATGCGAGATTCCCGTTTCGATATGGTATGACTGGCACGATGACGGCGATGATCCGAAAGAGCCGGAACATCATTTTGGTACAACCCAATTTGAATACAATCAAGACCGTACCCCTGTTTATAATCCCAAACCTTCTTACCATGCGGCGCAGACGTTCAACGAAACTTTTCGCGGTTTCAAATACAACACGCGGCTTTTAGCAGATCAAGACGGGATATATGTCTTCCTGTTCAAAAAAGGTAAAAAAGCGAGATTTGCCGCTTGGACGACAAAGAAAGAACCCCAAACGATCACCATTCCGTGTAAGGGAACTTTTGAAATCTTTTCTTGTCTTGGCGAAAAACTTCCTGATTTGAAAGCAGATGCAAAAGGCTTGACCCTCACTGTGACCGACGGACCGGTTTACTTGATTTCGAAGTAAGTAATTGCCCGTCACTTGAACAAGTTGCTTCGATTGAATGAATGAGTACATCGCCGTGTTTAAAATTTTCAATGCTACAGAGAAAACCGTTTTTGCTGCGGCTTCCACTTCAGTGTAAGTAGCGCCTTTGATTTCAGCGATGGGATATTGGTAGTTGTAGGACCAGAGGTAAACGGTCAATATTCCACTAACATCAAGATTGGTTTGCCATAAACCCGATGCAGTGTATGTATTCCATACGTATGGAGTAAATGTATAGGGATTCCCGCTGTTAAATGCCACATCATTGGCTCCGCTATTGCCCTGCTCAATGCCGGAGACTCGCCCTGATCGATGGGTTAGACTCGCCCTGCTCTACCCCTTAGACTTGCCCAACTCTACCCCTTAGAGTCGCCCAACTCTCCGGCATAGATCTGGGCAGGTCTCTATCGTCCTCATTGACAAATAAATGGCAACCTATTGATACGAAACCCTAAATTTTCAATTCTTCATAGTACCAATGAATCGCCTCTTTCAGCCCTTGTTTCAAGCTGTACTGCGGATTATAATTTAAGAGACGTTTTGCCTTTTCAATACTCGCCAACGAATGGGGAATATCGCCCAAACGGTTGGGTCCATGCAAGATTTCTATGTTTGTAATTGCAGGGTCGTATTCGCTCAGATATTCTTTCAGATAAGCAGCTAACTGATTCAATGTTGTCTGCTCGCCGAAAGCTGTATTATAGACCGTATTCAGAGCTTCAGGGTTTTGTGTGTTCATCGCCAGCAGATTCATCTGAATTACATTTTTTATATAGGTGAAGTCGCGGGAATATTCTCCGTCGCCATTGATAACCGGCGATTCATGATGAATGAGTTTCTTAATAAATAGAGGAATAACTGCGGCATAAGCTCCATCAGGGTCTTGCCGGCGACCAAACACATTGAAATAGCGTAATCCGATACATTCCATTCCGTAAGTTTTAGAGAAAACGCCGGCATACAACTCATTGACGTATTTGGTTATGGCATAAGGCGAAAGCGGCTTGCCAATAACGTCTTCTACTTTAGGCAAACTTTGGGAATCTCCATAAGTAGAAGAACTTGTCGCATAAATGAAACGTTTCACTTTAGCGTCTCTTGCGGCTACCAGCATATTCAGAAATCCGGAAATATTGACTTCATTGGTGGTGATTGGGTCTTTGATTGAGCGGGGAACGGAACCCAAAGCCGCTTCGTGCAATACAAATTCAACGTCTTCCATCGCTCGCCGGCAATCGCCAAGATTGCGTATATCGCCGACTATCAAATGAAAATTTTTATCGTCAAGCAAATGCCTGATATTCTCAAATTTTCCCGTGGAGAAATTATCTAAACAAACTATTTCACAGGACGCCTTGAGCAATTCCTCGCAAAGATTTGATCCGATGAATCCGGCGCCGCCGGTTACTAATGCTTTCAATAGAATTTTTTTGCACAAAGGTAATTCAAATAACGCATAATTCTTATAAAAAAAATAAAATATTGTGTATTATGAAAAAAAAGATTACTTTTGCACACAATTGAATTAATGTAACATTTTATGTTAACTAAATTTTAAATTTTTGTATTATGGACAGTAAAACAATGGCTCTTGTATCTTACATTTTCACCCCGATTGGGTGGTTGATTTCTTTCTTTTCTTATCAAGGGAAAGAAAAAAGTTCTTTGGTCTCCTATCATTTGCGGCAATCTTTCGGATTGTTTCTTGTTGCTTTGGCAATAGGTATTATAATGAGTATTTTGGCAAGCATGTTGATGTTTGTTTCCTTAAAACTCTTAATGTTTGTCAGTTTAATAAACTGGCTTATTTGGTTAGCATTAATTGTATTAATGGTTATTGGCATTATTAATGCAAGCAATGAAAAGGAAACGCCTCTTCCGATTATTGGCAAAATGTTTGAAGGCAAATTTAATTTTATTCCTTAAAAATAGAATTGTTTCATAACATTTTGTAAACGCGAAATCCCAACGTATTTATCTTAAATAAGTTGGGATTTCTTGTTGTGCCCAGGACGGGATTTGAACCCACACACCGTAACCGGCACCACCCCCTCAAAGTGGCGTGTCTACCAATTTCACCACCTGGGCTAACCGAAACATGAAAACGCTACAAAAGTAATTTTTTTTATCCAAATGAGCAAAAAAATTTGTAAAATTGATGTTTTTCAATAAAGAAATTCTAATTTTGCAGCAAATATTGGTTAAAGAATTATGAGCGTTTTTTATTTGGATGAACACCGGTCTTGCAGTAATTATATTTCCGATTACACAGTTGGCTTTAAGAATTGTCAAATCAAACAAGGCGAATTTATTGTTCCTGCCAATAAAGAATGTCATTGTTTATTTTTTCTTATCAACGGGCAGATCGATCTTTTTTATGAATCGCATACCTATCATTTACGAAAAGATGCCATTTGGTTTATTCCAATGTCGTCTGACTATAAGATTTGTGCAACTACAGACGCTTTACTCATCTTTAATTACTTTAATAAACCCATTGACTTTTGTGAAAAACTTGCGTTAGAAAGTTTATCCGTGATGCTTGAACAAAAATCAAGCGCTTCCATATTAAAAATCAACAAACCATTGAAAGGATTTTTATCCGCAATGGTTTTCTATATGAATGAGGGTATTTCCTGCAAACATTTTCATGAAATAAAACAAAAAGAGCTATTCTATCTTTTACGGTATTTTTATACGAAACGGGAAATAGCAGGCTTGTTTGCCCCCATAATCAGTAGGAGTTTAGATTTTAAGAATATAGTATTAGCAAATTATTTAAATGCTGCCTCTGTGAAAGAATTAGCACAAATATGCAACTATTCCCTGTCTTCTTTTAACCGGATATTTAAGAAAAATTTCAATGAGAATCCTTACATCTGGCTGCAAAATCAAAGATTAAAATATATTACAGGAAGACTTTCGGATAAAAGTATTCCGTTAAGTCAAATCGTTGATGAATTTCGGTTTTCATCGCCGAGCCATTTCACTATTTTTTGCAAAAAACATTTGAATTTGACTCCTACTCAATTCCGAAAACAGCATATAGAGTGAATATATAAATTTTTGATTATTTTATATAATAGTCGGATGCCTAAAAAATATTAATTTTACGGCGTTTTTTAAGTGATTTTATATATTATGGAAAGAATTAAAAGCTGTTCTGATTTTTTTGCCATGTATGTCGATGGTTTCAAAAATCTTACGTGGGGAAAGCCTTTGTGGATTATCATCTTAATAAAACTTTTTATTATGTTTGCCATCCTGAAGGTATTCTTTTTCCCAAATCTACTTAACAGTCGCTTTCATACCGATAAGGAAAAAAGCGAATATGTGTCGAAAGAATTAACAAAGAATCTTTTTAATTAATAACAAAAAAAACCGGTCAAATGAATCAAATTGATGTCTCATTAATTGATTGGTCAAGAGCGCAATTCGCCTTGACCGCTATGTATCACTGGTTGTTTGTTCCCCTGACTTTAGGCTTAGGGTTCATTATGTGCATCTTCGCAACGAATTATTATCGTACCGATGATGAAAAATGGAAAAAAACAACCCAATTTTGGATGAAACTCTTTGGCGTGAATTTCGCCATCGGAGTTGCAACCGGTATTATTCTCGAATTTGAATTCGGGACTAACTGGTCTAATTACAGTTGGTTGGTGGGCGACATTTTTGGCGCGCCACTTGCCATTGAAGGAGTTGTTGCTTTCTTTTTAGAAGCGACGTTTATCGGAGTCATGTTTTTCGGATGGAACAGAGTCAGCAAAAAATTCCATTTGGTTTCTACATGGCTTGCAGTTGGAGGAGCTACCTTGTCGGCTTGGTGGATTCTTGTAGCGAACTCATGGATGCAATATCCTGCAGGTATGGAGTTTAAAGCTGAAACTGTGAGAGCTGAAATGCAAAGTTTTGCGGCAGTAGCATTATCACCGGTAGCTATCAACAAATTTTTCCATACCGTGTTTTCGGCTTGGATGTTGGGCGCTGTCTTTGTTATTGGCGTCAGCTCGTGGTTTTTACTGAAAAAACGTGATAAAACCTTTGCGCTCGACAGCATCAGGATTGCAACATACGTCGGTCTTGTTGCTATTTTGCTTACCTGGTTCACCGCTCACAATTCGGCAAAACAGGTAGCAGAGAAACAGCCGATGAAGTTAGCTGCTATGGAAGGGCTTTATGAAGGAGGCAACGGAGTTGGAATGGTAGCTATGGGAATATTAACGCCCGGAAAGCAATACGACGACGGTAAAGATCCGTTCGTTTGCAAAGTTACTGTCCCGAAATTGCTTTCATTTCTGGTGGACTGGAATCCGAACAGCTATATTCCCGGTATCAACGACATAATCAAAGGAGGTTATGATACTCCTAACGGGAAAGCGCTTTCGGTGGATGAAAAAATTCAACGGGGAAAAGCGGCTATTGCTGCATTGGCTCAATATACAGAGGCAAAAAAAGTGAAGAATACGGAAGTGATGGATGCTGCTGAAAAAAGTTTCAATGCTAATAGCAAATATTTCGGATATGGCTATTTCAAATCGCCGGCAGACGCTATTCCCGGCGTTCCGTTGACTTTTTATTCTTTCCGCGTAATGATTACTTTGGCTGTGTTCTTCCTGTTGCTTTTTATTGTTACATGGTTTTATATGTACAAAAAGAAGTTTGCCGAAACAAAGTGGCTACAATGGGTCAGCTTGATTTCAATTCCTTTGGCTTATATCTGCTCGCAGGCAGGTTGGTTGGTAGCCGAAATGGGAAGACAACCATGGGCTATTCAGGATATTCTACCGGTAACGGCTGCTGTTTCAAAAAATGAAACGGCATCGGTTCAATTGACTTTCTTTATTTTCCTTATCCTGTTTACTACGCTTTTGATTGCGGAAATAGGTATTATGTTGAAAGTAATCAAAGGGGGTCCCGAAAGAAGTCAAATAAACGGATACTAATGGAAATGATTAATTTCATTTTTTTATTACATTAATAATTTTAATATTATATATATATTATGGGTATCTCATTTTATCAACATTACTGGTGGTTCCTGGTTTCTTTACTGGGAGCGCTGTTGGTTTTCCTGTTATTTATACAGGGAGGTCAGTCACAGATATATCAATTGGGAAAGAAAGAAAGCGAATTGCGTTCATTATTTAATTCGATGGGCAGCAAGTGGGAATTGACATTCACAACGCTGGTTACCTTCGGAGGAGCGTTTTTTGCATCTTTTCCGCTGTTTTACTCCACAAGTTTCGGAGGCGCTTACTGGGTTTGGATGCTAATTCTGTTCAGTTTTATCATTCAAGCCGTTGGATACGAATTTATTTATAAAAAAGGAAATTTCTTAGGGAACAAGACTTATAAAGCTTTCCTTTTCCTCAATGGCTTGTTGGCTCCTATTTTGCTGGGCGCTGCGGTTTCTACATTCTTTTTCGGCGCTGAATTTGCAGTGAACAAGCAAAATTTATTAGGAGGCGATGTCGTTATTTCTTCATGGACAAACCATTGGCGAGGATTGGAAGCCGTTTGGGGTGGTACGACAAGTTTCCATCTGTGGAATGTCTGCCTCGGATTAGCAGTCTTTTTCCTGTCGCGCTGTCTGGGAAATTTGTATTTTATCAATAACATACAAGATGAAGAAATTCAGAAAAATTCTCACAAGCATTTATTGTACAATGTAGTAGGATTTTTGATTTTCTTCCTTGCTTACCTGATACGACTTTTGTTTAAAGACGGCTATGCAGGAGATGGATCTTATTCAAGTACAATTACAATTGTGCCGTATAAATACTTGCACAATTTATTGGATAATCCATGGATACTTGCTATTCTTCTGATTGGAGTCGTACTGGTACTTTATGGATTTATGCGAACCATTTTGCAAGCCAAGTTTATCTATGGAATCTGGTATGCGGGAATAGGAACCGTGATGACGGTATTGTCGCTTCTGCTTATTGCCGGATTCAGCAATACGGCTTATTATCCTTCAGTGATTGATCCTCATAGTTCGCTGACGATAGCAAACAGCAGTTCCAGCGAATTTACTTTGAAAACCATGTCGATAGTTTCGCTGGGGATACCTTTTGTATTGGCATATATCTGGTATGTCTGGCATGCAATGGAAAAGAAAGCAAAATAAATTTTCTCGTTTTTAAAAATTTGTTTGGAGGGGTGTAGTCTTTTATGATTACACCCTTTTTATCTCACCCCTTTCACATTCATACGCAAGCAATACAAATATTGCGAAGCGGTAATAAACAAGGTTTTCATATCTTTTCCTCCGAAGCAAACATTTGCCGTCCAATTCGCATCGACTGAGATATGTTCGATTTGTTCCCCTTTCGGATTGAAAACCGTAACTCCTTTCCCTGTTAAATAGACGTTTCCCTCGCTGTCGATTGTCATACCGTCGGAACCCATCGAAGCAAAAAGTTTTTTACCGGTAAGCGAACCGTCTGATTGAATAGTATAAACATAAGTTTTACCTGCTTTGATGTCGGCAACGTAGAGAAGCTTTCCGTCGGGCGTGCCGACAATACCGTTGGGTTTTTCCAAATCCGTTGCAACCGGAATCAAGGTTTTACGGTCGGACGACAGGAAAAAAACATATTCGCCCGCTTGTTGCATTTTCTTGTCGCGAGTCCAGTAGTTGCGCGGATAGAGCGGATCAGTAAAATAAATTCCTCCGTCGGGACGTATCCATAAGTCATTCGGTCCATTCAATTTTTTACCCTGATAGTCTGTAACCAAAACAACGTGATTTCCTTTTTTATCGATGCTCCAAATCTGATTATCCATATCGGAACAAGTCAGCAAATTTCCTTTCTTATCGAAATACGTACCGTTGGAGCGTCCGGTTTTGTTGAGGAAAGTGGAAAGTTTACCGTCGGTTGACCACTTAATGATTCGATCGTTCGGTTGATCGGTAAAGAAAACATTCCCTTTTTTATCAACCGCCGGACCTTCGGTAAAACTGAAGCCGTCCGCCAATTTTTCGACTTTTGCTCCCTGAGCAATAATCGATTGTTTGTTCTGACCTGTTGCAGAGAAAACCGCAGTCAGAAATGCTAAAATAATGATTTGCTTTTTCATACGTTTTATATTTTCGTGTAAAGTTAGTAATTTTTGGTGAAACAGGAAGAAATTTATTACCTTTGACGATCAAAAAGTAATCTAAAAAAGAATAAATAATGAACTGGTTTGAATGTAAAGTTTCGTACGAAAAAATGATGGAAAGTGGGGTTCCGAAAAAAGTAACCGAACCCTATTTAGTTGATGCGCTCTCTTTTACGGAAGCTGAAGCTCGGATAATCGAAGAGATGAAACCGTTTATCAGCGGCGAATTTATAGTAGTGGACATTAAGCGTGCGCGGATTGCAGAGCTGTTTTTTAATGAAAACGGCGATCGATACTATAAATTCAAAGTATTTTTCATCACTTTGGACGAAACAAGCGGCGCAGAAAAAAAGACGGCGGTGCAAATGTTGGCGCAAGCTTCGGATATTAAAGACGCCATTGCCGTTTTAGAAAACGGAATGAAAGGAACATTAGCCGATTATGCGATTGCTTCTGTTTCAGAAACGCAAATCATGGATGTCTTTCCATTTTCACCCCAACTGGCTAAGTAAATAATGGATATTGCAGACCGAATTTCTCAACTGAAAAGCGAATTGCCGGAAACCGTCCGCTTGCTCGCAGTTTCCAAGTTTCATCCTGAATCCGTAATCATGGAAGCCTACCGGGCGGGACAACGGATTTTCGGGGAAAACCGCGTGCAGGAATTGATTCCCAAATACGAACATTTACCCAAAGATATCGAATGGCATTTTATCGGACATCTGCAAGCCAATAAAGTTAAATATATTGTTCCCTTTATTTATATGATTCAAAGCATCGACAGTTTGAAATTAGCCGGAATAGTGAATACAGAAGCCGCTAAATGCAAGCGGGAAATACCTGTGTTGCTTCAGATTCATATTGCGCAGGAAGAGCAGAAATTCGGATTTTCATACGAAGAAATAGAGAGTTTATTGAAAGCGGATGCATTCGGTTCTCTAAACAACATGGATATTTCCGGCTTAATGGCTATGGCGACTTTGACGGACGACCCAGCGCAAATCCGGAAGGAATTTCACCGTCTGTATGTTTTTTTTCAACAATTGAAAAACGGGTATTTTGCAGGCAAAGATTCATTCAAAGAACTGTCTATCGGTATGAGCGACGACTATCCGATTGCCGTAGAAGAAGGTAGTACGATGATCAGGATCGGTAGTAAGTTGTTTGGACAAAGAATAAGTTAAGAGTTAAGAGTTAAGAGTTAAGAGTTAAGAATTGTAAATCGTAAATCGTAAATTAAAAAGATGTTTTTAAAAGCCTCATTTAAAAATGCTTCGGTATTTATACAATTTGTGATGTTGTCGGCAGTCATTGTCTTCGGTATATTTTTTTTTGAATTTCTTGCCGCCCTGTTGATTGTTTTCAAAGTAGGGGTATCGCCGGAAGCGCTGATGAATGTTCAGCAACACCTGTCCGATGTATTCAATGATCCGGATTTAATGCGTGGAATGCAATTCTTACAAACTTTAGTAATTTTTCTGTTTCCTGCAATTATATGCGCATGGCTTTTCAGCGATAATTACAAAGAATACCTCCGGACGAATCAACCAATTTATCTGCCTGTAGCAGTTTGGACGGTAATCAGTATGATTGTAGCCGTTCCTTTTCTGAATATGACTTATAATCTCAATCAGCAAATGGTATTTCCGGAAGCGCTCAAAGGATTAGAAACGTGGATGAAAGAAACGGAAGACGCGGCAGAACGTATGATCAATCTAATGCTTGATACGAAGAATATTCCAACGATTATATTCAACTTTTTAGCTATCTGCCTTGTTGCAGCTATCTGTGAAGAGTTTATGTTCAGGGGGCTATTGCAAACGCTTTTCGGAAGAGTCTTCAGAAATCCGCATGTATTAATCTGGTTTATAGCGATTCTGTTCAGCGCTATTCATCTTCAATTCTATGGATTCATTACCCGTATGCTTCTGGGCGCATGGTTAGGATATTTAATGTATTACACGAAAACAATCTGGATTCCGGTATTGGCGCATTTTACCAATAATTTTTTCACTGTCGCAGTGTATTATTTATTTCAAAACAAGTCGGATATGTCGAAAGAAATAGACGCCATCGGCAGCGGTTCCACCTTGTGGCTTTCCGCCGTTTCGTTAGCGCTGTTTTCTTTCTGTTTCCTGCAAATTAAAAAAGCGCTCAACCAATGAAGCAATATTTGAATTTATTAGACAGGGTTCTTTCCGAAGGCGTTAAGAAAGAAGATCGGACGGGAACGGGAACTGTCAGCGTGTTCGGACATCAGATGCGATTCGATTTATCCGAAGGATTTCCGCTGCTGACAACCAAGAAACTGCATTTGAAATCAATCATTTACGAATTACTTTGGTTTCTGAAGGGCGATACGAATATATGGTATTTGAACGAACACGATGTAAGAATATGGAACGAATGGGCGGACGAAAACGGCGACTTAGGTCCGGTTTACGGCGCTCAATGGCGTTCGTGGCAAGACTATTCGGGCAAAACCATCGACCAGATAAGTCAAGCGGTCGATATGATTAAAAACAATCCCGACTCGCGGAGGATTATCGTCAGTTCATGGAACGTAGCGGCAATACCCTCGATGAAGTTGCCTCCCTGTCATTGCTTCTTTCAGTTTTACGTAGCGGGAGGAAAACTTTCCCTGCAACTGTATCAGCGGAGCGCCGACATCTTTCTGGGCGTTCCGTTCAACATCGCCTCATACTCGCTGCTGCTGCAAATGATGGCTCAGGTTACCGGACTTCAAGCCGGCGATTTTGTACACACTTTAGGCGATGCGCATATTTATATGAATCACTTGGAGCAGGTGAAACTGCAACTGACCCGTGAACCGCGTCCTTTGCCGGTGATGAAAATCAATCCCGAAGTGAAAAGCATATTTGATTTTGAATACGAGGATTTTGAATTGGACGGCTACAATCCGCATCCACATATTAAAGGAACCGTCGCTGTATGAAACTGTCCATTATCGCTGCAATCGGAAAAAATAACGAAATCGGGAAAAATAATCAATTGCTTTGCCGGTTGCCAGACGACTTGAAACGCTTCAAAGCTATCACGACGGGACATACGGTCATTATGGGTCGCAAAACATTTGAATCGCTGCCCAATGGCGCATTGCCCAACAGAAGAAATATTGTTATCAGCCGGAATCCTCAGTTAGCCGTTGAAGGCGCAGAAGTCTATTCTTCTTTGGATCATGCACTTCTGAAATGTATCGACGAATTGGAAGTTTTTATCACCGGAGGCGCTCAGATTTATGCACAGGCTTTGCCTGTTGCCGACAAGTTGTATATTACTCGGATTCACGCCGCTTTTCCGGAAGCAGACGCTTTTTTTCCGCTTATCGACCTGAACATTTGGAAAGAAACCGGCAGAGAAACTTTCCCAGCCGACGAAAAAAATCCTTATCCGTTTACGTTTGTGGAATACGAGCGGTAGGATTTTACTCTAAATAAGTATAACCGTAAAGTCCCGAACGATAGTTGGAAAGAAATTCTCTTCCTTCTTCCACCGTAATTTTTCCTTCTTTCATAGCGGAAGTAACCCAGGCTTCTACGGTTTTAACCAATTTCTTCGGACTGTATTGCACGTATTCCAAGACATCGGCAATAGTTTCTCCATCAATAATTTGTTCTATTCGGTAACCATCCTTATCCACAGAAATATGAACGGCATTGGTATCGCCGAATAAATTATGTAAGTCGCCCAGAATTTCCTGATAAGCGCCTACCAGAAATACACCTATATAATATGGTTCTCTTTTATTCAATGAATGTACGGGTAAATGATAAGTATAATTTTTCATATTAATGAAATTATCTATCTTCCCGTCCGAATCGCAGGTAATATCCTGTAAAGTCGCCGTCCGGTTCGGTTTTTCATCCAAGCGGGCAATCGGAACGATGGGAAATACCTGATCGATCGCCCATGAGTCGGGCAATGACTGAAATAATGAGAAGTTGCAAAAATATTTGTCCGGCAGCATCTTGGATATTTTACGCA
>Ga0209629_10000029_pt1 | contig 58007 bp, 67 predicted proteins | sample TergutCu122P5_FD_187286 | JGI IMG/M metagenome (GOLD analysis project Ga0209629, IMG submission 187286) | Cubitermes ugandensis P5 segment gut microbial communities from Kakamega Forest, Kenya - Cu122 P5 (SPAdes) (version 2) | ecosystem: Host-associated > Arthropoda: Insects > Digestive system...
AGCGCAAGCATCGAACAGCGCAGCGGTTTCAATAATATCCGACGCTTCGCCGAGACCGCCAAGATTGATAATGAACCCATCATTGTTGATAGGCAACGAAATAATGTTCTCATCGACACGTTTTGCGATATCCCACAACGGAACTTCGTCCGGGCTTATATCTTCTTCTTTAGCAATTTCGTTGCGATATTTTTCTACTGCCTCGTCGGTTATTGCGGAATACCTGTCGGTATAAGTGTCATCTCTGTATACAAGTTCGTATGCGTCCCGAAGCATAACATCGGGGTCTAACATATCATTATTTTTTTCGGAAAGCCTGTCTTTATATCCTTCTGCAACCATTCTGCTCTTGGCGAAGTACAGTCCATGACCGTGGGCTTGTGCGCCTTCGCCTGTCCCAACATGATTCATGCTGAATTTTGCGATCTGATAAGGTGAGCCATGAAAGACGGATTGCTTGTGAATTTCAGGCCGCTTGACATCCTCTCTACCTTGGCGTATAGTTTCATTATCAAGCACCGATGGGCTATGGATGTCGACGATGTAGTTGGTTTTTCCAGCTTTTCCGCCACTCCCTTGTGCAGTCGGTGCTTCTTCATGCTCTAAGAACAAAACACTTCCATCTGGGGCGACAATTTCATGAACTCTAAAATAGCGTTTACCTTTGAAGCGATGCACAACTACTGCCATATCGCCGGGTTCCCCGTTAATTACAACTCGTCCGGCAAATGTTACAGTTTCGATTCCATAGTTCTTATGGTTCGGATGCCGTTCAATTTCTATTCCGCGTTTAATGACATCATAGGCAAATGGGAATGCTTCTGCTTGATTGTCATGGTGTACGTATTTCTTCCACGCTTTTCTTATCCTCTCTCTATCTACAACGATTTTATCGAACCCTTGCCTGTCTATAACGAATCCTTTGCTATTGAAAAATTTAACAATTTCTAAGAAACTTTTATTATCATTAGCCTTTAGCCCGCGTGTCTTTCCAGTTGCAATAATTCCATGCTCTGCTATTTTTTCTTTGTTGGCAGCGATTTGATCTTTAAGATATAATATTTCTTGTTTTTCCTGCGCATCTTGTGCATCTTGTTCTGATTTGGATTTTTTCTTTCGCCTTTTCGCCTGTTTGTGGACTTCCTCTTCCCCGCTCCATTTCTCATCTGCCCTGCGAATCTCTATATCAATAACATTCGCCATTTTTTGAACAAACGGGTCGTCTGCTCGCATACCCTTTGTCGCGCGGGCGTGGAAGTTCCCCAGCACGTTTGCAAAGAACCTCCCTGTTTCATGCGCCTGCGCAATACGCTCTGCGTCTTTCTGGTTCGCCTCTGCTACGACTGGCGGTATCGCTTCGTCAATATTGTCGTTTGGTGCGGCTTTATATTCAGCCGCGAGGTCGTCTATTCGTTGTTGGTCGGCTTCTGTTCCGAGTCCTTCTGGTTCCCCTCGTCCAGTAGCTGCTTCTTCTGCTCGTCCGTCAGCACTTTGCTTTTGAGTATTGCGAGCTTTGTCAGTTCGTCCATTGATATACCTCTCAGTTTCATTCTGCGCAAGCCGGTTTACCTCTGAGTCAAACCGCGCTTTGTCCATGTTGACATTCTTCGATATATAGTCCCTGACCAATTCTATCACCGGCGTGACGTTGGAATCAATCATTGCGCGTAGGCTTTCAATGTCGCCGCCAGCCTGCGCCTCATATGGGACGTGCGTTTCGTCTGTCAGTTTCTTGCCCCTTAGTTCGCCTAAGAATTCCATGAATGACGTTTGTGCGTCCCACGCGCCTGCCTCTACGTGCGCTTCTGGGTGGAATTCTTGGTATATATCGTCCCACGGTCTGCCTTCTGTCCGGCTGAAAAATATGCCGCCTAAGCTAAACGCGCCGTAAGGGACACTCTCGCCATTATGTTTGAGTTCCGCGTCAATCGCGTCTGAAACCCTAATGGTCTGGCCTTTCATTTTGCCTATGGTTTCGCCCCATATGGTTTTTGTTTCGCCTCCGATCTTTGTGTCCATTTTCATTATCGGCGCAATAATACTGTCGGCAAGTTCTTCGATATTCAGCACAAACCCCTTCGGGTCGCCTTTATATTTCTGCGCAAATTCCGTGATCTTTGTCACGACATTGCGCTGGTCTTTGCTTTCTTTGAGCGAGCCTAAAGCGTCCCTGATAGACTTTTTAAGGTTGTCCGTTTCGTATTTCGACGGCGGCTTGACTTCCCCTTTGTCGGGCAGGCTGGATATGAATTCTTTCGAGCTTACAACTTCCACGCGGTTTCCATACGCCTCATGAATAACCTTTGCAAGCTCAGGGTGCGTATCGCCCATAAGTTCCATGACGCGTTCTTCCGGCGTACCGGGCGGGTATGCCACGTCAGATACATTCCCCTTATCGGTTTCCAGACGTACGAATACGCCTTTATCGGTGACGACTGCTGATAATTTCCCGTTTTCAATGCCAGCAGACGCGCCTTGTTCGTAGGGTATGCCTTTCGCCTGTTCCGGTGAAATGTTGGCCATTTTCTTGACTGGCTCGGAGTTCTTGAAATTGTCGCGGGCGGTTTGTACTTGCTGTTTCTGTTCGTTTTGTATACGTACCGCTTCGTCTGCTACGCGGCCTTTCGCTTCCTGCGCCTTGCCGTAAATGTTTTCGTATTTATCGCCAATGGCCGGGGGTTCTTTCCCGGTTTCGTCCCACGGCTTGCTGTCGTAAAACGCCCTGCCAAGCGACTCGAATTTCTTGGTAATGCTCATTGTCGGGGACATGGAATTTAAGGCAGACTCTTTGATACCGTTTGCCTTGCGAATTTCAGCCGCCTGTTGGTGCAGCCTGTCCAGTTCCCGCGCCTCGTCGGGGGTGAAATGTCCAAGCGCAACTGCCGAGTCAAGCAGTTCGAGTGTTGATAGGGTGTCGTTTAGTATCTGCGGGTCACGATCTGGCTTAACGTCCTCTTTAAGGTTAGCCACTTGTTCCTTGTACAGTTCAAGGTAACTTACCTCTTTCATGTCCCTTCCGGTCTGCGCTTTATAGGCGGCTGCCTGTTCCTCGGTAACGGTGTATTTATTCTCGTCACGGAATAGCTTTCCGTCGCCCATTGCAAGTGACTCGATAACCCCTACAAACGAAATTGGCTCTGCACCAGTTTCGCCCCGTAGCGCAGGGGCTATTTGGTTTTCGTAAAGTTCTTGGCCTTTAATGGCGTTCTTTGCGTAGGATATCCGTGTGTTTTCAACATGGGTTCTAAAGCCGCCTATTGCGCCGGGGACTGCCGCCATTACAAGGCTCATTGCAAGGCCGTTTTTCGCGCCCTCTACATAGCCGGTCTTGAAAGCGTTATAAGCCTGCGTATAGTCGCCTGTCTTTGCAAGTTCTATTGAGTAATTGGTAAAGGCGTTTGACAGGGCTATCTGTGTATCGCCAACGCCTGCGGTAACGCCGGAATAGGCAATGCCCCTTGCCAAAGCGTTTCGCCCAAGTTGGCTGTTGGCAATTCTTGATAGTGCGCTTTTGCTGGTTTCCATTACTGAGGTTGTAGCCGCTTTTTCACCGGACTTGGCAAGTGCGCTAATCAGTTTCCCTGTACCCATTGCGGATAGCTTGACATATTCCTGACCGGAAAATATGAGTGCGCTTGCAAGTCCTGACTCTGTTGCTATTTTAGAAGCCTGCTCGTGGGACAGTCCGTCCATTCTCGCCTGTTCATAAGCTGCGCTACCCATCCACTTGTACATGACGGGCATTGTAATAGTTGCACCAGCTATCCTGCCAACGCCGGGGGCTGCTCCAAGCACATTCTGCAAAATAAACGCGCCGGGGTTGTCCTGCATCATCGGTATCATTCCTGCGCGGGTGTCGTTTAAGCCTTGCTGTACAATGTTTTCCTTTTTGTAGAAGTCAACGCCAGTAGTGTCTTTGACGATCTGCGGTGCGGTTGCCACTTTATTGAGGAATTTCATATACTCAGGGTCGGATATCTTATTGTTCCATGCGGCATTGCTAATTTCGGTATGATAGACGCTTAACGCCCCTTCCGTCGTGCCACGTCCCCAGAACTTTGCTCTGTCGTCAGAATTGCTTTGCAGTATGGCTGTTTGGATAGCGCGGATATTGGTAATATCTCCAGCGTCAAAAATTATAGGGTGTCCACTTTCGAGATAGCCGGGATATGTCTGTTCCAAGTATTTATTAAACGCTGTATTGAACCGGCCCTGCTGCTCCTCGTTCATTTTGTCGGTCACGAAATCAAGGGAGGTCGCGGAAGAACCGGTATAGTTGTAGTGTAGGTATTCGTTCTGTTTGTTCGGGTCGTAGTCTTTCACCACACCAAGCGACTTGGACGTGTTAGATAGGTATTTATCCCTGTCGCCTTTGAAATTATTTGGGAAGAATACGAACGACGGTGCTTCCGCGATCTTCGGGTCAATGCCTCCAAGCATTTTAATAGCCGCATTATCAACAGAAGCGTCGTTTTTATGCAGCATACCGCTGCTGTAATTCATTTGCGCTATTGCCGAACCCCTGGAATGGGGCCTATCTATCTTTTTCGCATTCGGGTCGGGCGTATTGTCTGCTTTGTCTGCGCCGATATTCTTGAATAAGACGGACTGTTCCAAGTCTTGTATCTGGTACTCAGTTGCGGCGTGGTCGGCAATAGCTTTGTTCTTTACTTCGGGGTCAAAGGAATACTGCGCGAGCCTTGCGTTGGTTTCGTTTAGCGTTTTTAGGTTTTGAATTTTCTGTTCGGTATTGTCCTGACCGTAAACACCGCGTACAAGCGGGGACTGCGCTTGCCTTACGCCTTGTTCTATTTTGTTGCTTAGGCCGCCAAGCTGCTGTTGCTTTGCGCCTATAATTTCGGGCGAGTTGTCTGGGCTGGTTAATGCCGCTATCCCCTGTTCGCGCCGTTTTATAAGTTCGGCTTTCGAGTATTCCGGCGCATAGCCGTGTTCCATTGAGTAGTCGATCAGCGGTATGTCGTTTGCGGGTTCAAGGCTTTTATAGACTTTGTTCAGTTCGCCTGAAAGAACCGCCGCGTCTGCAAGGCTGTTTTTCAGTTCCTCGTTTTGCCATGGTGCTTTGTCGCCGTAAGCCTGCGCTTGCTTTCGCATAGCGTCAATACGCGCTGCTTTCGTCAGTTCCGCTTCATGCTGCTTGCGGTCTATTTCAGCAAGTACTTTCCCGCTCGCTCCACGTGCGTACTGTTGCAAGTCTGCGCTTAGTGGCGTTTCCGGCGTTGTGTCCGTCAAGCGTCCGGGCTGTAAGCCAGTTGCGTGGGCGGCTTGCATATTCCTCAGGCTTTCGTTTGTAGCCGGAAGGACTGCTGCCGCTTGTTTTGCCTTTAGGGTTTCTAATGCAGACTTTGATATTTTCGGGCTTGCGTCCGGGCTGTTCATGTTTTGGTAGCTGAAAGTATTAGGCGGCTTGACTTCCTGCATTTTCTGGATATTCGGGTCGGGGGAAGTCGCTTGGCTTTTTGCCGTCCAGTTGAACTGCGCAGGGTTCATGTTTGAGCCTGTCACCGCAGCACTACCTTGGTTCGTGTTCACCTTCGGGGCGGGCGGCGTGTAGGAATTTATCATTTCAGCCCTTGCCGCCGCGTTGGAATAGTTCTTTACCGGCTGAGGGGCTACTGGCTGCGCTGCCTGTTGCTCTGCCACGCGGAACCCGCCAACGGTAGTAGGTTGTGGCGCAGGGTTAGCAGACTGTAACTGACGTTTCTTAGCCGATGCGTAGGAATTGGTTGCCAAGTCTTATACCTCTCAAATTATTTATTGGGGACATAAACGCCGGGTATTCCGGTATATGTGTATCCGGCTTTTTCTGCGCCACCAGCGTCGCCACGGCGCGGGGTTGTTGGTATAGCAGTCCCGCCCACCATCATGCTGCTATCAGCACCGCTACTGGCTGGCGTTTTGGGCGCAACAACGCCACCGCCGCCACCCCCGCTTTTCACCGTCTTGGACGGGTTGGAAGCGGTAGACGCATTGAGCGCGGCGATCTGGGCGCGTTGGTATTGTTCCTGCAATGCCGCCATTCTATTGGCGTTGTCCTGCGCCTGACCAGCTAAAGTACGCTGCCCGTCAATGTCGCCGGTTAAATTCGCCAATGCAATTTTATAGTCAATGTCTTGCTGGGTTTTGGCTAATGCCTGCTGGCTTTCCTTGTACCATTTGTCAAGGTCAAGGGTCTGCTGCTGGTAGTCTTTATCCCATTTGAACTGTTCGTTTTGCAGCCATTTGGTGTAATCTGAGTCGTAAGCGTCTACCGTCACATGATAGTCATTGAGTACGTCGCCAACTTGGTCCCTATAAGCCTGATACCTGTTTTGGTAAGCAGTCTGCCTATCGGCGTTTGACTTGCTCATAAGGTCAAGCGCGGAATTGAATGTGTCGGACGTACGCTGCGCCTCGACTGCGGCAAGCGCGTTTTGTTTCATTTGTTCGGCTGGTATCTGGCCATAGAAACCTGTCTTTACAGCTTGCCTTGCGCTGTCGTTTAGGGTCTGGGCTACTTGCTGTTGGTAGATCGGGTCAATTCTCGACCTTGCAATGCTTTCGCCCTCAGCCCAGCGCATGGGGTCGTAAGCGGCGGGCTGGCTGCTGATAAGCTGTTCGTAAGTGGTCAGCTTGCTTCGCGCCTCTTTCGACAAGGGGTCTTGGTTGCCAAGTGCGCCGGAAGCCAGACTTTCGCGGTTGACCGTGCCGACCGTCTTGTTGGCGTTTGCAAGCTGGGTTCCGAGTGCGCTTTGCTGTTGCGCCGTCTGCGCCCGCTGGTCCATGATCTGGTTGGCGTAGTCGGTCATAGAAATTGCCTGCGTCGGCTGGGTTGTATTTGTCGGCTTGGTCGTGTTTATACCAGATGTCTGCGGTGTCGCGTTGGGAGCCGTTGCAAGTTGCTGAACGACGGCTTTCTGAGCGGCCTTCTGCGCTTCCGCTAATTTCCCCGCCGTATTCGTCGTCACATTCGTGGCGACTTGCTGTGTTGCCATTGTTGCCATGGTATTGTCCTTTCTAAGGCAAAGTAGTAGAAATACCCCCGCGCTTTGTTAGACGGAAAAATTGTTAAGTGACGCGCGGGGACGCACAACCACGCCGAGACGTGTGAAAGCGAACGTCGTAAAAAAGACGACGTAGTTGTTAATATCCGGCACTTTTCCAAGTGATAGGGCCAACTATCGAGTCGGGTGCTAATCCGTGGTCTTTCTGGTACTTGATCGTGGCCGCGCGGACCTCTTGTCCGAAGTCACCGTCTGCGCCGTACCTCGGCAGTTTGTAGCCATGCGCGATAAGGTATTCCTGCCATACCTTTACTTCCGGCCCACGGCTGCCGTATTGGATAGTAGGCATTTGCTTTTTCGCCGGGGCGGGCGCAGGGGTTGGGGCAGGGGTTGGCGTTGAGGCGGGTTTCGCTACGCCGAAGATCGTGTCAAGCAGAACGTTCGCGCCGCCGGGTAGGTCGGCAAGGATAATGTCGCAGTCGTCGGCATTGATAAAGCCAAGCTCAAACAGGATAGCGGGCATTTTCGTATCGGAAGTCCAGCCAAGCCTGCCAAGCCTGTCGTCGGTATCGGGGCGGCTTTTCCTGTTCGGCAGTTTGTAATAAGCGTTGAAATTCTTGCTGAGTGCGTCGGCAGTTGCGATAGTATCTTTTTTCGTAAGGTTGTCGTACCATGCCTCAGCACCGAGTTTCTTTCCGGCCTGACTGCCGGACGTGCTGTTCCAATGGAACTGGATAGCAAGGTCGCCGCCGTATTGGTTCGCCCGCTGAATATCGTTGGTCAGGCTGCTGTCGTTGTCGGTTACGCTTACGACATTCAGCCCACGCGCTTTCGCCTGTTTCAGTAGTTCTGCTTCAAAAAGGCGGGCAAGGTCGCGTTCGATCTTTTTGCCGGATACAGCACCGGGGTCTTGGCCACCGTGACCCGAGCCTACCAATAATTTACTTACTTTAAGCATTGTTTTTTCCTTTCTATTCAGTTGGCGCGGGGTTGCCGTCGCTGAAAAGCATTCCCTGAACGTCTGCGGCGGTAATTTCGTCTTTTTTCAGGCTGTCAAGTACCTGTTGCGCTTGGCCTGCCGAGACGCTAATGTTGTTATTGCGCCACCACGCGGCATAAATGATCGCTGCAACGGTAAGGCAGTTGCTTATTACCTCGCCAACAAATTCTCCGCTCCACGGCAAAACGCTCTGCCCGGACGCTGTAAGCAACGAGTTGATAAGTGCCACCATTACGACACCAAGTCTGGCAAACGCCTCAATTCTTTCTTGCTTCATGTCATGTTCCTTTCTAACAAAATGCAAATGATAATTACTGCGAATATCGCAAGCACAAAAATAAACCCGCCTACGGGTCTTTGGAACTGCATATCATTTCACCTTTACGGTATCCGGTTGTTCCTGAGCAGCGCGATCACCAGCACTATCCCAAGTGCGCCTACCGCGTCGTAACAGGTGTCTGAGATAATTCGTCCGGGGCTATATGGGTATACCGAACTATCCGTGAGCCGCCATACGTAGTAATGGATAAACGCGCTGACCGCAAATGGGTATGCGATCTGCAAGAACTTTGGAATACGCCGCAGTTGCTTGTGGATAGCAATGATCGACCACGCTACGGTAAAGCAAATTATCCAGCCCTGATATAAGAAAACATACGCAAGCATTACCTATCCCCCCTTCCCTCAATTATCGCCACGCGCCGTTCAAGTTCTTTAATGTCGTTTTCGATATCCCTGAGTTTCAGGTCAATGTTATGGTCTTTCACCGCAAGGTCTTTAATGTCTTTGCGCACTTCGATAACCACTTCCTTTAGTTCCATTATTGACTCTTGCGTACGGGTGGTCGCGGCGATAGTCTCAGCGTGTTCCTTGTTCGTGGAACTGCGACGGTTCATAAACGCTATGACAGCCATAAATAATGCAACGCACAGGCTGACGAATGTTATTGCCTCGGAGTATCCGATCATTTTTATCCTCAACTCAATCTGATATACACATACGCAGTAATGGACGGCTGGTAGTTTGCGTTTGTAGCGTTGCCGGACGTACCGGCATAGTTAATAGCAACCGTACCAGCCGGGGTTCCTGCGCTCACACCGTTTTGGTCAGTTATTGTGCCGCCGGGTGTGCCTGCGCTGACACCGTTTTGGTCAGTTATTGTGCCGCCGGGTGTGCCTGCGCTTATCGCTGTATTAGTCACCGTACCGGTAACAGTATGCGTATGAGCGCCGCCGGACATAATTGTAGCGTCTACGCCTGTACCTGAATTATTCGCGCCTGCTGAGGTCAAGCGCATCGCAGTGCCTGTGGCGGCAGCGTCGGTGTTCCACTTTACGCCATGCTGATGATCGCCCGCGCTGGCAGCAGAACCGGCACTAAAAGCCGCTGTATGGTTGTGGGTTGCCATTGCAGTACCGTTAAAGGTAAGCGTATGCTTGTGGGCGGCAAGCGGAGTGCCTGTAAATGTAAGCGTGTGCTTATGGGCGGCAAGCGCAGTCCCGGTGAGCGTCGATGTAGGATGGTTGTGGTACGGGATGATGGTATCTTTGCTGCCGATCAGTTTGTTCGGCGCGTTTAAGTTCGTGTCGGAAGCGTTTACGCAGACTGTCACCATGCCTACGCCCCACCAGTCCCAAGTGCCGCCGTATTTGTCGGTCATATGCGCGGGGGTATCTTCGTCGGGCGCGGTTGTCTGATAGATCGAGAGCGGCGGGTGGCTCATAAGGAATACCAACTTATCGAAACCGTCTACCGTGGAAGGGTCTCCCGTATCACCTTTAGGGCCTTGCGGACCCGTATCGCCGGTATCACCTTTTGGTCCTTGCGGCCCAGTAGCACCCGTAGCACCGGTATCGCCTTTTAAGCCTTGTGCGCCTGTATCTCCCTTTGGCCCCTGAATGCCTTGTAAGCCTGTATCGCCTTTCGGGCCAGCAGGGCCGGTATCGCCTTTTAAGCCCTGAGAACCCGTCGCGCCCGTGTCGCCTTTTGGGCCTTGCGGTCCGGTTAAGCCCGTATCGCCTTTTAACCCTTGCGGGCCAGTTGCGCCGGTTGGCCCGGTAGCACCAGTATCACCCTTTGGACCTTGAATACCGTCAGCACCGGCAGGACCAGTCAAGCCTATATCACCTTTTGCGCCTTGCGAGCCTGTGTCGCCTTTATCGCCTTTGTCGCCTTTAGGGCCTTGGATATTCCCAGCGTCTATCCAGTCTGACGCGGTAAGCGACCAGACGTAAAGGTTGCCGCCTACCATATAAGCGTCGCCTGCGCTGCCGGTTGGCTTGGCTGTTTTAAGCGCGGTATAAGTGGCGTATGATCCTAAGATCGTTACGCCTGTACCGTCTGCGCCTTTAGGGCCTTGCGGACCTGTTGGGCCAGCGTCACCTTTGACACCCTGAATACCCTGCAAACCTGTATCGCCTTTCGGGCCGGTGGGGCCGGTTGGCCCGGTAGGCCCTGCGTCGCCTTTGATACCTTGTACGCCTTGTGGTCCGGTAGGGCCTGTTGGGCCAATGTCGCCTTTGGGTCCGGGGTCGCCGGTATCGCCTTTAAGCCCAATCCCTATTGGCCCCTGTGGTCCCGTATCGCCCTTTGGGCCTTGTGGGCCTGTAAGACCCGTGTCACCTTTAACACCCTGAGTGCCTTGCGGGCCAGCGGGGCCGGTAGCACCGGTGTCTCCCTTTAACCCCTGCGGCCCTTGCGGTCCGGTAGCACCCGTGTCGCCTTTAGGTCCGGTCAGCCCGATAGGACCTTGTATGCCGTCCTTTCCAATTGGCCCTTGCGGCCCTGTTGGACCTTGTGGGCCTGTATCACCCTTTGGACCCGGTTCGCCTTGTATCCCTTGTGGGCCGGGTTCGCCTTGTATTCCCTGCTCGCCCTGCGGCCCTTGCGGGCCTTGTTCGCCAGCCTGACCGAGCACGTCGGGCAGTTGGTCAAGCGGTACTTTCCCGCCGACAAGATCAGCCTTTTTGCCTATCAGCAGGTTCAGACCTGACAGCCCGGTTTCCACGTCACCGAATAAGACGGACGTTACCTGTTTGGAATTTACCTTATGCGGGTTGTTAAAGTCGTTTATGTGGTCGTCAATGCCGCTGACCTGTAATGACTTTATCATTTGCGCAAGGACATAGCCTTGGTGCGCGTCAAGTACGCCTAAGCCAGCTTTTTCGGTCAGTAAATTGTCTATGAAGTCCGGCCATACTTTTACGCTGCCTCCGACGGGGAATGAAACAGGCTGGCTTGCACCGTCAAGATAGACCAGTATATCCTCCTGTGGCGTGGCTTCCCAATCAAGACCGTCTGTACCGCCTAATTCAAAACTAAGCCCGCTATTCGGGTCGGGTTCCCAAATGATATCCGGCATTAGATCGACCAGTTTATCGCGCCAGCGTGTTCGCTGGTATCGCTTGCTACTTTCATGACGGTAAACCTGCGAACAGCGGATGGCGTTGTGACGAATGCGCCGCCCGTCGGTTTCCCGCCTGTGTCAACGGTAGCGTTTTGGAAATAGGTATAGTCCCATGTGTACTGTCCGGGCAGTATCTTTTCGCTGTCGGCAAAGGACATGGCGAACGTCCACTTATACCTTGAGCCGGAAACCTGTGGGACTTCCACAACGTCATAGGTTTTCGAGAATATGACCGTACCTGTCCCGTCGCGTATTACCGCATAGACTTTATCCTTGCCGGGTGTTATTACAAACCCCGCGTCTTTCTTGGCAAGCCAAAAGCCTATGGATAAAGTGTTTCCGTGGTTCAGGCAAATATTACTGGACTTTATGTCAATGGTATACAAGATAAAACCCGTCCTTTCTTACGCAGTCCGTTTGAACATAAAGCACGTGATATACGGCTGCAAATTGTTGAACGCTGTACCCGTCCCGGATAAACCTGTGCCGCTTGGCGTTGTTGACTCTGTTACAGAACCGGCTGTACCGGCAGGAGCCGTCATTTGCCGTTCTACAACGCTGTATTCCGCGTTGTCCGAAAATGCCAATACCGACATACCTGTCCCACCCGTGACTACGTGTCTCGCTTGAATGTTCACATTGGTGGAAAGTACGCAAGGAATTGTCATGTTTGGATAATCATTAGTAATTCCATGGCTGTGGCCATAGTTGTAGTTGTGTGCATGGACAGCGGAAGTGTGGGCGTGGGACGGCATATTAGCAACCGCTAAGGTCACGGTTTTCGCGCCGCCTGTTTTCTCAACCGTGGCAAAATCGGTGTCGGCGGTATTAACACCAATGGGAACCCTGCCTGCGCCCCACTTAACCCACGTCCCTCTGTATGGGGCTTTATCTACGGTTGTCATGTAAATTGAGCCAACCGGATAACTGTTATCAAACGCCGAGTTAATTGCGCCTTGTATTTGGGAGGGGATAGCGTCAATCTTCCCAAGAAGTACGCTACCTTGCCGCGCGTCAAGGGCAAGCGTTCCGGGGGATGTAACGTCAAGCCTATCTGCAAGCGTCTGTGAGTATCCGGCGGCCTGCACGACCGGCACTTCCCATGCGCCCTGTTCGTTTAGGAATTGGATAATCGGACCCATCTCCATATCGCGGAAAATGCGTATTCCGTGTGGAGTGCCCCCAATTGCCCTCAACGCTTCGTGTTTCGTCAGTTCCGCGTAAATACTGTTCATTTGCGGCCATATCTGCTGGGGGGTATTCCCGTCCTTGTCGGTCAGGCCGTTAATGACTTTGGACGCGATCAGTTCAGGCAGGGTGGTTTCTCCCGGCATGGGGTTTAGGATATTCCCGCCGATATTCTCAATGTATATCCCGCCGGGGCTGCCGTCGTCGTGGAATGAGTCCGGGTCAAAGTATTTCCCAAGCTCGTCAATATCCCGTTCTATGGAGTCCGGGCCTTTGCGCATGATAGACGGTTCGCCTACGTCTGCGGAAAATTGTCTACGAAATTTGTACAATGTAATGTCCTTTCTTTATCGCCAAGTAACTGGGTATGTAGGTTTAAGCCCGCGCTCGTCTTTCAATTGGGTCAAACTTTGGGGGTTCATTTGCCGTACAGTCCGATACGCCCAACCGATAGCAAGTAACGTTGCAGGCACGTCCAAGATCGAATACCTGAATTCAAGCGAGAACATATCGGAAACCTCGCTTACCTCAATGACCGCAACCGTTTCGTCGCGCCAGCCCCATATCCTGCCCCACGTCTTGCCCCATGATAAAGACTCGGTAAGGTCAAGGTTTTTCACAACCGTTTCCTTGTAGCCAAACCTAACGCCGATATCAATGAACGAGTCGGGCGGGAATGCCTCCTGCTTAAAGACAAGACCTACAAATTCGATCTTTTTCCATTTGAATGGGGAATAGAAGTCGTAGTCTTTCGTCCTTACCCTAACGTCAATTGGTTTCTTTTCGCCTGTTTCGGTGTCGATATCCGAATAGCCGGTAAGTGCTTTTAAGGCGTAGTTCTCAGAGCAGAAATACAAATTATTCGCGTCTGCCATGAACTGGTTGACCGTCCAGCCGGTTATGACTGACCACGCCTTGATCTGGTATTCGTATTTCAAGACCCGTGTGTTTTTCAGCCCGGTCATACTGATACAGTCGTCGCAACGGTCGCATTCGGGTGTTTCGCCGTCAATGTTATAGGCAAGGTAATAGGCATTGTCGTAAAAGACCGCGCGGCATTTTTCGTAGTCTTTAATTGACCGGAGCGAGTTTTCCACTTGGTTTTCAGAGATCGACTTAATTAAAGTCCGTCCGGTGACTAAGGCGTATGACGTTTGCAGTATTGACGCTTGCACGTTGATAACGCCTTCCCGCGACAGGAATGTGAATGAGAACGGGGTTAACGCTACGCTTCTGTGGCAGACGCAGCCTTGCGTTATGCCAAGTTCCTGCCATTTCGCGTCTACAATAGCGTCAATGCCAGACCATGAATACCAGCCGTTTTGGTAGGAAACAAGTAGGTAGGAAGTCAATTCGGAAATAGCCGTTATCCGTCCAAACCCATTGGAGGGATAGACTTTATCAATGTCTGAGTTCCAGATCGTGCAGTCGCCTACCGCTGAGTAATATAAAGCATTGTCGTCGGGGTTGCCTGCCGCAAAGACCCGCTGAGAGCCTTGGTGCAGCCAGAACATTGTGCATTTCTTGATAGGGTCGATATTATTGGTATCGGCTTTGCCCTGTACGGTTGTGCGCCATGAAACCTCGATAAGTGCGCCCCAGTTGGCGTTCTGCCCTGAGTCGAAGAATGCGTCTGCTTTCATGCCAACTTGGTTTGCGGTAATGGTTATGATATTCCCGGAAACGGAAATGGTATAAAGGCCGGTTGCCCCAAAGACCAATTTGCTGCTTGCGTCTTTGTAAGCGTTCAGGACGCTGACGATCTTATTGAGTGCGCCTTGCACGGTAGTGACAACAGACCCGCCAACGCTTTCGGTCAAGGAACTAAAGACAATTTGGTACGCGTAGTTGTCAAGCATAACCGCAATAGTCCCCGTAGCGTTAATGCCCGACAGAATTTCCATGACGAATGTTTCTTTCGCCCCGCTGTTTGACGGCTTTAACGGCCTTACGACATTGGACGCAAGACCTACCACTTCCGTGACTTCCTGCCAGTTGGTTTTATTGGTGTAGTCCTCGTTGGCAAGCGCGATATTCGTACGGGCGGTTTTGGACATATAGAAATGCCCGCTGTCGCCTTTGCCCGTGCCGCCGCCGTAGTACCTGACAATCGTCCCGCGCTTTGAAGTTGCGTCGTAGGTTAGGTTGATGGTTTCCTTTAGCTCGGTGGTATTGTCGTAGTCTCCCCAGACGTAAAGGTTTTTCCCGTCGCCAAAATATAGGCGGTTGAACATTACCCACGGGTAGATCATTGGCCCTGCGATATTGCCTTTGTAAATTGACTCGCCGGTATCAACGTTCAGGTCGTACAAGGCGTTATTCACGACAACGCATTTCTTGTATTTCTGCCCGACTGTCCACGAATATCCGTCGGTGACATTGCCGTTAAAGGAATAGGTATTGGCTTTCACTACGCCTTTTCTGGAACTGAATGCCTTGTACTGCGTGGAAAAGTCAACGTTCTCGGCAATGGCAAGTTCCCTGTCCGATAGGGTCATGGGGGCCTGAGTATCGTTCAAACCCGCCGAGAAATCACGATATGATAGTTCGCCAAGTCCATTTCCAACGCGGTTGTCAACTAAAGTCTCTAACAAGGGCATAATTATCGCCTACCAAACGACGGGCGTATCCGTCTGTATTGACGCTGGCCGGAATAGAATGAGTCTGCCTCCATACAGGTCTGGTTGAAGTTCTGGGAAAAGTATTGCGAAGCCGCGTCCTGACCGCCGTAAAGACGCTCCATATGCTTAAAGCCTAAGTACCAATGCACCGCTTCCTGATACATTCTTGGCAGGGGTATAGGATCGTCGTAGTCAAGGTCAAGGTCGGGAAAGCAAAGATAAGTGACCGTATAGAACCCGGTGTTCCTGAATTCAATGGTATTGTCCGGGAACAGTTGGTATCCGACGTTGGACGACAAAGGATAGCCTTGTTCGTTCCTTACCTCCGTGATCGACCGTACCTCTTTTGACAGTTCTACCGGAGTGCCGTCAAACTGCACCGTTTCCGTCTGGCGTTGCCCTGCGGTGTCGTAGTGCTTGACAATGTCAATTATCCCGTCCTTGCAGTAGGCCATACTTGTCTCCGGGTCCATATTCGGAATGGCGGTATCGACCTGTGCCTGAATACGTACCTGATCGAAAGTTAGATCGTTCAATTCGCTACCTCGCTCATGTAGTGTTTATTGCGATAGCTGTCATGTAATTCCGCATGGTCTTTGTACAAGTGCGCTTCGTCGTACCATTCGGAAGCTATTGCGAAATTGTCATTGTCTATTTCGCGTTGGCGTTTTTTCTTGAATTTTTCGTTGTGGTCTTTTAAGGTTCTGTGGTTTACCCGGTCTACCCTTGTGTCCCAAATGCGGCTTATGGTCTTGTCGGAAAAGTCCTCGACAACCAGACATAAGGTGTCGCTGCTTTTGTTTTTCAGGGAATGAATTTCCGGGCGGCTGTACTGGTGGTTCACTACCGCGAAATAGCCGGGGTCAATTCTATTCAGCTTGCGGTTAAAGTCGGTATCGGTCACTACCTCCAACCACGGCTGGTCAAGGATACGCGGGTCGTGTTGCGCTTTTTTATAGGTTTTCATATAAACACCAGTTCTGAATTTGCGATAAAAAATATACGCCCCCAGCAGGTAGTCCGTAGCAGGGGCGTATATAAAGGAGATGTCCGACTGGAACTCGGTCAGTAAGCTAATTAAACAACCGGCTTGATGTTTTTGATAAGCCCAAGCGCGGCGGGTTTCTCAGCAAGGATATTGGCGTAGCAGGCCATTGTCCCGTGGTATACAGGATAGCCGTCGCGGAGCTGGAGCGGGTCGCCGCTGCTGCCGTGGCCGAGCCAATGCCAGTCTTTCGCCATGGCCTGTTTCAGCGTTTTCATGGAGAATACGCCGATGGAATTGGGAATGAAGTATTCCTCCTCCGAGATCGGTATATCGTTGTACTTCGCAACCCTAAAGCCGCCGTTCAGCACCATGTAGTCGATGTTCTGCATGATCGCCTCGCGTTCCTGCAAATAGGCTACCGCCATATCCGGGGACATTGCGATGAAGTCTGCGTCCTCGCCCGTCCGGCTGCGGATGGCGTTGATCGTCTGCTTAATCCAGATGGAATTAAGCGCGGCGTTAGCCTTATCGACGAACTGCGGGTTGAACCATTTCTCGGTGTTGCGGTCGATACCGTAAAGGGTGTTGTTCGGCGTGAGAATTTCCGCAAGGCCGACCATTTCCTTACCGAAGCTACCGGCAAGGCAGATGGAAACACCGGCTGCCGGGGCGGTGGCAAGTGCCGTCTTTAGGATAATCGCGTTGCCCGGATAGTCCACAGACGCAATCTGGCATTTCGGGTTGGTGACGGTCATAACGCCCGCAGCTACCGTGCCAAGGTCGATGGACTGGCCGGGGCTGAATGCGTTGATAAGCGAGCCTGCCGCAAGGTTAAGTTTCGTCGTGGTCGAGCCTGCCGCTGTCGTGCCGAATACGCCGAAGTGGTCGGTATTCAGGTTTCTGCGGACCCAGTCTGCCGCGTCTGCGGTAAGGTCTTTGATCTGGTCGGTGGCTTCCGCTCCGAATGACATTCTGGTGTCGGTCGAAGTGACAAGCAGTTTGTCGCTGATCTCGAAATGCGCGAACAGGTTGGCTGTATCGACGGCTACCTGCCTACGCGGGCGGGAACTGGCTTCGGGAAGCGCGCCTGTTTCGTCCCGCGCTCCAAGACCGCCGCTGCGACCGATCTTCATGGTGAGTTTGAAAGCGTTGCCGGTTACGCTTTCCGTGTTCTTTTTCAGCGCGGCGTAAAGCGGGCTGGTTTCGTCGTTGATCTGGCTGACGATGATGGGCATGAAATAGGTTTTCAGCCCGTTGTTGAGGGCCTGTACCGGGTCGGTATAGGTTCCGATAGTTGTTGCTGGCATAGTAAATACCTAACCTTTCTTAATTAAAAAAAAATTACCGCTATTGCGGCGTGGTAAGTGGGTTTAATTCCGTGTTTACCGCATAGAGTTCGCCAGTGCCAGTTGCGCGTCGTCCCATGAAGAGATCGACTTTGGCGGCGTTGCAGGGGATACCCCACCAGCGTCCGTTAAGACGGCGGGTTTTGCCCCAGCTTGCAGTTCTGCGGCGTAGTCGGCAATGTATTGTTTCTTTAAGTCCTCATTGCCTTTCGCCTTTTCCACGAAATCTTTATTTCCAAGAAGCCGTCCAATGAAGTCGTTGTTGCCAACCATTTGGGCGAGTGCTTCCGGGTCGTTCATATATTCGTCAAGGGACTTCCGGCCTGACAAGTCTTTCAGTTTGGCGGTCTGGTATGCGTCCTTGATCGTGCGGGGGTCGTTAAGCGGGTCGTTCGTACCCGCAAGGTGTTCTTTGATACTGTCAAGGTAGTTGTGCGCGTCGGGGTTTTCCGCGAAGAACTGGTCAAAGATCATTCCAACCTCTTTCCTTGCCTTTGCCTCTTCCGCGTCGCTCAGAAGCGGTGCAAGTTTGTCCATGATCTTGCTTTCCAGCTTTGCCGCCTCAATTTCCTGAGCCATTTTAAGTGCCTCTGCCGGGTTGTCCTGAAACATTTCAAGGAACTTCTCTTGGTCGAGTTCCGGGGTAGCCGGGGTTTCAGGTGTCTGGTCTGCCGGTTCTGCCGCGCCGCCTTGTTTTGCCTCTTCCAGCAGGCTTTTGAAACTTTCCAGTATGGACTGCGGGTCAATTTGCTCGAACGGGTTCTGATCGCCCAGTGGCTGTTCGTCCACCTTTGTCGCGTCTGGGTTGTCTATTCCGTCAAGCAGTTGGGTTTCCGGCGTTGCGCCGGGAGCCGCTGCGTCCGGGGCTTGCGCCGCTTCGGGCCGGGTTTCGTCGGGCGGGGTATCAGTAGGCTGGTCCGTCCCGTCGCTCATGCTGCCTGAAAGCTGTGCCGCTGCGTCGTCCCACGTAGGCTTGGTATCTGCCGGTGTCTGCGTATCCGGTTGCGTATCTACCGGCTGGTCAACGGGTGTTTCGTCAATAGGGGCTGGGGTTTCAGCTTGGTTTTTAGCCATTGTGTTTTCCTTTCGTTAACGTGGTGCGCTAAAGTTATATCTCATGTCCGGCGGGGCGTTCGGGGCCGGGGCCATGGACGGGTCTACCGGTGTCATATCCGGCGACATTTGCTGGCTGACTTTCATTCCGTAGTTTTTAAGGTGGTCGTCAACGTGGTCCTCGTACAGTCTGTCGATCTCAGGGTGTTCCTCCAGCAAACTTTCGTATTCCGCAGTCAGCCTAAAGTCGTTGTGTTCGCCAATATGCACGATATCGTCGTCAAACTGCCTTATAATAGGAACCTCGCCGGTCGCCATGGCTTGGTTTTCGCGTTTTGCACGGGCCAAATGGATGTCGCCCTCTTCGGCAAACATTTCCCAGTTCCCAAATTCCATCATTTCAAATATTTTCGCCTTTGCCTCATTGGAAACCTTGCCCGTATCGGAGTCAATGAACATTCCGGCGTTCATAAGCTCGATAACTTTCTGCCGTAATTGGACCAATTCGCCTGCGCTAATGGGTTCAGGCATAATTTCCACGTCGAAAGACGTTAGGTCGTTGCCAATGAACTGAGAAATTTCAAATTCCGCGTTTTTGCCCAGCGACTTGACTATTCTGGGGTATCTTACGTTGTCGTGGTAGAGGATAAGCATATTCTGGACTAAATTCGTCCAAAAATACTGCGCCTCCTCGGACTCTAAGCCTATCCTGTTGTCGTCCTGTTCCTGTAATCCGGCCAATGCGGAGGCGGCTGTTATGTTTCCGGGCGCGGCGGAGGTCTTTGCAAGCTGTGAAACGCCGGAAAGACGGTCAAGTTCGTCTAAAGTGTCTTGGTTGTTCCTGATAATTTCGCCGGGGAATGGCGGTGGGTCAAGGAATCTAAGAGGAGGACGGCCCGGCCTGTATCTCACAGGGCTTCCGGGGCCTATTCCGTAAGCCATTATCTCTTCTTCGTCAGTTAAAGAGCCTTCCTCGAACTGCGGAACGGCTATTGCCAAGCGGTTCATATGGTCGGCTATCCTATTCTTGCCGTGGTTGAACGCCCTCTGGACGGGTATCATTCTCTCAATGACCGACCGACCGAAAAATCCGTCTGTCATAATGGACTGCTGCGCCTCAAAGGGTAGTTTGTACTGCCCGTCTGCGCCCAATCTGTCGGGCAGGTCGCCGTAATACAGCAAGTGCCTGTCGGTGCAGATAATCAGCCGCCCGAAAACGTATTCCGGGGACGGAAGCTCCCATTCCTCATAGACTTTCACGGTGTTGTGGACGGTTTCTACCGATAGGATATTGCCGTAAAGCCGTGAACCCATGCCGCCGTAAGAGCGTTCGTCGGTATTGACGACCTTAAAGGTCTCGTTGTCCTCGCCTTTTTCAAGCACCCCCCATTTCTCATTGACAATTGACGGGGAAAGTAGCTGCACGTGCATTATCCGCCTTTGCGAGTCGCAGGGTAAGGCTAAGTTTTCAGGGAAAATTTCAAACGGGATAATAATGGAAATGTCCACGTCGCCCTCTTTTATGGCAGTGGTCACTTTATCCTTGTCTTTCCCCAGAAGTTCCTTTTCATAGTTGTATTCAGGGGCTAAATTCAGCTTTTCCTCGTCTGATAAAGCCCTGATGTCGTAGGCTACCGTCCTGCCAAGCGAGGAGTCCCAGACGGTTTTCCCTACGGCAGTACCTAAAATTTGCGCGAAGAAGTTCGCCCGCTGCATTTTCTTTGGCAGTCCCAAACGCCTACGGGCTGACGCAATGACTTTATCGCCTACTTTCGCCGCCGACCGGTCCTCTGAGGAAGAGGAAGCCGGGGTGCATTTCATGTTGTTCCGTCTGCGGTTCATGATCGCAAGTTTCGTTTCGACGTTCGGGGCTATTTCGTTGTAAACGGCCCTCTCCTCCCAATCGGTCAAGGCGGGGATATCCACAACGTCCCCGTAATATCCGTCAATTTCCGTGTATTGGTCGCCGTTATAGAACGCGATATTCAGCCGCCATTGCAGTTCAATGTTCCGGCGTTGCAGTTTCCGTTCCTCGTACCGACCTACGATATCGTTGACGACGGATATCTCAAAAGACCGCTTGACAGACTCGGCGTATTCCTTGTCCTTTAGGTCGTTTTTCTGAATTTCGTCCGGGCTTACGCCAAGGACAAGCTGCCGCAATCTATTAGCCGCGCGGTCAAGCGTTTTAGTCGCCATTTAATTCGCCTTTCGGTTCAATTTTCCTGCGTTGTTCAATGATCGGGTTGGTGTAGGGTATGTGTTCTATTTCCTCGGTGTTCACTTTGTAGTCGGTCAGGGACTTGGCATAGAGCATTTCCATAACCCGTTTCCGTTCGATGTGGTTCAGGATAAGCACAAGCGCAAGCGCGGCGGCAAGCATAATGGTGACTGCCATGCTACTCACCCATTGCCTGTTTCACGGAAACCTCGCGGTGATCGTGCATACAATGGCGGCGGTATTCGTTGATATCGGAAAACGACATTCCGCATTTCTTACAGGCATACAGCTTATTTTCATGTTTTAATTCCGTATTTTGCGGAATTTCTGCATTTTCTCCGTTTATATTCTCATTTTCGTTCGTCGTGGTAACTGTGGTTTCGTTCGCAGGAATGTAAACCGTGTTGTCAACCATGTCCATGGGAACCCAGACGGGTTCCGCGACGTAGTTGGAAAGCAGTTCCCCGCCCTCAGCCACTACCTGTCTTAGGTGGTCTGCGCAGAGATAAACGTGGGTAGACGGGCTGCCCTCTCCGAAACTAAATTCAGCAGTATTCCCGCAGGAATAGACCGCGCAGCGTCTTGGGACCTCAGTTTTACTTACCAATTTTTCGTCCTTTCACTAATTCGATAACTTTGCTTTCCTGCGGAATTTCCCAAGCGTGGTCGCCAAGCAAGGCGCAGCCTTCCAAGCCGCCCTCGCGCCAGTAAGACCGGCAGCCGCTTTCAAGGCATTCCGCGAAACTGGGAATTTCATAAGTGCCGCGTAAAGTAATTCTCTTTACGGTTGAAACTATAAATGGGCATTTCATTATCGCCACGTAGCCATTCTGCCCAGACGTTGCTGGTGCTTGCGAATCCTGTACTTATCAATTTGTATTTCCGTCAGCCGTTGGCTTGACGGCTCCTCAGACCGTTCGGCGTGGTAGAACAAAAGCCCATAGCCTGCCGCGTCGTAATGGTCGTCGTCATGGTCACGGACTGCTTCGGGCTTGTAAGGGTCTACGACCAGTTTTTTCATTTCGTCAATGAGTTTCTCGCAGCAGTCCATGATCTGAATTTTCGCTGAGTATTTCGGCTTGTCGGTAACCTCGTCAACCTCGGCGTTAATGTCGATGATCGGTCTTAAATATTCGTGCCAGACGGCTTTCCTGAGTTTCCGGTCGTTGTTGCAGGGGACAAAGCCTAAGTCAAGCCCGCCTTCGCGGTAGAAGTCGATCAGGGTTTTGTCAGAACCCCGTGACTGAGAGCCGGTCCAAGCGTCCCTGCCGCAAACAAGGCAGTCCAGTTTTTCCGCTTTCATGTTCCCGTCGTCGTCTACGTAGTACATATCATTGGCGAAAATTCTTGCCTGCTCGGAATGCGAAAGCCTTGGGTCTGACCTGTCCCGCGTAAGCTCGTAGTAAATGTAAACTATCCCGTCCTCGTCCACGGCGAATTTGTACCATGCAAACGGGTCGTTGTGGCCGGGGTCTACGGAAGCCCATTTGCGCCACCAGCCTTTCGGCGTGAAAGTGGGGACTACGTGTATCTCGTCCCTGAATTCAGGGAATGCCGCGTCATTGCCGCCTGACAAAGCGTCTTGTTCAGTAGCCGGGTATTCCGCAAAAACAGACGAGCCAAGTGCCATGACCGATCTCTCGTACCATTCGTCAGTCCTTGTAGGGTCGGCGTTCCACGGCAAAAAGATCTTATGGAAGTCTTTCTTTTCCGCGTTCAGCCAAACGTCCTCAAAATAACTGCCCCTTTGGTTAGTCGAAATGCCAATGAACTTGCCGCTTGTCACCCTGTTAATGGTAGGGAACGCAGCCCTATAAATTTCCGACGCGAACCGGTGGTAGGCCCATTCGTCGAAAAAGAAAATATCCCCGGTAACTGACCGACCCGCGCCCTCGGTTGCAGGCTGTACCTTAATTTGGGAAGGTCTGCCCCTGCCGTGGATGGTAATTGACATTGCAGACTTTGAGAAGTAAAGCCCTTTGTAAGTGCCTTTGCCAAGCTCTCCCTCCCTTGCCTTGACCTCGTCCCAGCTTATGATAAGCCATTTCGGCAAATGGTCGAAGATCAGGTATAAACGGTCAATAAGCTCCTTTGACTTTTGCTCGGTCTGGCTTAGTACAAACGCCGAATAGCCGGAGTATTTAAGGACTTGGTGGACTAAGTAGCACAAGACTAGCCATGTCAGCCCTAACTGTCTGGCTTTTAAGACGATGTTCAGCCGGTGTTCCTCAATTTCCTTTAACGCCTGTTTCTGGCTTGGCCACATTTTGAACGGGATAACCGGGGAACGCGGGTCGTCCTTACTTTCGATCTGGCAGTAGTTTTCAATGAAGTCCTGAGTACTCATGTCCCTTGCGTCCCCGAATTCGTTTAGGACGGACGACTTTAGGACGCTAATGGCAACGTCTAACTCTGAGACCGGCATTCTTTCCACGCCCTTGGCGGCTTATCCGGGCCGGGGAACTGGACGGCGATAATTCTGGAGTCCTGCATACACCACCGCACCCCGTTCATTGCGTTCTTGCACAATTCAATGGAAGCGTATTCGCCTAACAAAAAACCGTTCCCGTCCCTGAATAACGCGATCTCGTAATTCCCCCGTTCGTTTACTTGGTCGGAAATACTAAGCACGTCCGTACTTAAAAGGCCAATGTCCAATAAACCGTTCTGGCTAACTATCCGCATTTTCACCGTCCATTTCTATACTTTCATAGTCAGTAATTTCAACCGCTTTAGCCCGTTCAATTACCGCCGCAGCGTCCAATATCATTCTTTGCTTTTGCTCGTCCGTCAAATTGTCTTTCCTATTGTCTTTCGCGCCCAATAAATTGTTCAGCATAAAGGCTTTGTCGGTGTAAATGCCCATAATTGTGGCGGCTTGGACGGCGTTGACTTCGCCAAGCTTGACCTTGACCTGCGCGGAAGCCTTTTCGATAATTTCCAAGCAGTCGTCCATAATGGAGCCAGCCTTGTTTTCAAGGCGCTCTTTCGCGACCGATAAAGCTAACTCTTTCGGTACGCCAAGCTCGTCCCTTTTGTCTACCCAGTCCCTGATTGTCCGGCGGGGTACGCCGATCTCCCTTGCAGCCTGTGGCACGCCGTTGAGGTCGGCTGCGAAAATAGCCGCGTATTTGGTCGCTAACGGGTATTCGGTTTTTAATTCTGTTTCAAATTCGTCCATTTCTCACACTTTGCAACCACGCATTCAGAAACGGTATTACTGAATACCCAAAATATACCAAGCCTTTTTTACGGCCTAAATAATTTTTTTTCATTTGCCTTGCCATGTCTTGAACTCTCTCACTTTCTTGATTAGCGTCTCAGGGTGGCCGTCAAAACATATCGCACGGTCGTCAATGTAGACAAATGCAGTAGGCTTTACCGCAGTAACGTCTTTCACAAATTCGTCTAAACGCCACTTTCTTAGCCAAGCCCAAACAGCATTCTTGCCATAGTCAGTCTGACTGCGGGTGGTGTAAACTACTACCTTGTACTCAGCACTTAGGTCTTTTAGACAACGGTAAATGCCGTCAATGGGCGGGTCGTTCAGCTCTTCCGACCAACCCGAAGCGTAACTGTTTATCACGCCGTCAAAGTCTATCGCTACTACTTGCATATTTTACCAACCCTTTTTTATGCCTTTCTGTGAAATTTTTTTCAAATGCCAACCGAAAATGTGGCGTTAAATGGACGGGGAATATTCTTGAATTTCTTTTAATATGTGGCAATTCCCATACTGTAATTTTTAAGCAGCTTGGTGGCAACTTGGGGCTATCCTAAAGGGTTCTTTCAGTTTGGTCGCAAATTGCCTGAGGGAGACTGATTAAACTTTCCGGCGGGGAACCCAACCGAAACTTTGCGCCTACCCGCCCCCGGTCGGCCTATCCCGTCATGCAGGGTGTAGGGGGGGGGTATGGGGGAGAGCGGCATCAGCGGGGGGCATGGGCGGCTAATTGTATCTGCTATCTACGGAAAAATGTTTTGCGTCCGGATATCCGACGCGCTGTGATGCCCGTAGAGCCGCCGAAGCGATAAGGGTAATAGTTTGGTATGCCTGAAAAATGGGCGGCGTGAACCAAGGCTACCGCGATATGTCTTTTTTCGCGGCATGGTTTCGCGCGTCCTACGGGCGGGAGTTGATATGACTTACAAGGGTGATAACGGGCAAGGATACGATCAACCACGGACGGATACGGCGGCAACACGTCAGCTATTTATTCAGCCTATTGTGTTCCCAAAGCTACCATTTAATGGTTCTGTTTCGTAACCTAATTTATGTAAAACGTTGATATTCCAACGTTTGTACCATGCTCAACTATTCCTTAAATGTACGTTTTCGGAATAGTCCAGTTTCTGGAAAGTGTTTTTGTTCTGCAATATTGCATTTGCGGTATCGTGTTTTTTATTTTGTTTCCCGCGAATGTAATGAGCGGGAGTAGGTAGTAGCTATCAATATCAGATAGAGTGTATATGCCGTAGAATGTAGTACCCTGTTTCCCGCCTTTGTGTCCTGCTATTGCGAGCGTGTGTTGTCTATCTAATATCCCGGTATCAGCCTATATGCTGTAATGCGTGTTATGCCCTGCGCGGTGTGATCGGTGCTATCTGCTAATGTCCGTGTCTGCGGCAGTATCGCCCTATCTGTCTGAGTGTCCCTGTGATCGTCTGCCATCGCCAGTAGATAATGTGCATACTATCGGTGTATGTATGCGCCCGGGAAATAGTCTGTATGAGCCGCGCCGCCGTGGTTATGTGCCGGCATTGGACGTTGTAGCCGTCTATCGTCGTATGCGGTGAGGGTCATATCCGGGTTAGCTTGCCTATATCGTCCCATGCGCTTGGTGATATCGCTGACCTGCGCGTCTGTCAGTAGCTGCCCGTCTATGCGCTCAATTATTATATGTACTCTATCTCTCATGCTTTTCCGTCCTTTTTGCCCGTTTGGAAATAAATGCCACGTCCTGTAATGACTTCTAAGCCGTTTTCCGCCGCCCGGTAATAGTATGACATGGCGCGTTTTGGCGTCATTATGGCAGCCTGACACGTGCGGCATTATCCCGGCGCAGCGCGTCCAGCGTCTGCCGGAGTGCCCTGTTATCGCTGTATAGATCGGCGCACGTCGCATACAGGTGTGATCGGCACTTTCCCGCGCGTCCCGGACTGCGTACCGTGCCGGATACCCATGCAGGACAGTATGTACATATCCCTTTTTTAATAGGCGCGTTCGCCGGGGTTATGTTGTGCGCTTCGTCGTGTGTCATTGCTTTCCGTTTCTGCATTGTCCCATATATCGTACAATGGTTTTTGCGATATGGCATAAAAAAAAGTACTGCGTCCAACGCACAGTACTCTGACTATATCCATTTTAACACTTGACATGGGCCTGGACGCCATTTCTGAATATTTAGATATATTACGTGTTTATGACACATTGCGAAAAGTGCTTGACGGGGGCAATGAAAACCACTACAATAATGTGTATCATAGAAAACATTGTATTGCACGTTAACAGCTAAATAAAGGAGGTGATAGGAATGGCGGATAAAGTTATCAGTATCCGCATGAACGCGGAAGTCTATAAAAGTTTGAAAGTCTATGCGGCACAACATGATATGACGATCAGGCAGGCATTGGAAAACGCGATCAAGGAATACACCAAAAAGTAAACAGTTCCCCCGGCAAAGTTTTTGCAGACACAACCGGAGGAACAACCACAAAACACCCGAAGGCATATTGTTATTTTTATTATAGCACATTTGCCGCCGGGGGAACAAAGAAAAGAGGTAAATGTGATGATAAACGATAAATTTTACAACCAGTCCATGGACGATGTGAAAATGTTGTTGGATGGGTTAGGTTACAACTATACGGAAGAGTATATAGACCTCAACCTCTCGCAGTGGCGCGAGAACAAGTATCCCATTTTTGCCATGCTGTCAAAGTCAAAAGCATGGGACGCGCGGCGCATGGCGGTTATCGTCAACACGTCGTGTATGCACACGGTGACGGCGAATGAAGTCATGGAGGCGGCGCGTAACCTTTGCCGCGAATGTTGGCATGGCGGGACAATAGAGGAATGGGTGCTGATGCGCCTACACGCCTTTGACTCGTACGCAGAACTTGGCATGGCGGCGGCGAATAGATCGTCAAATTTTGAACCGGATGCGGAATACAATAAAAACTGGAACAAAATGCCTGACCTGTGCGACAGCCACAAATACCCGGACGGAAAGAAAAAATCGCGCGTCGCAACGGAGATATGCAAGGCAACCGGGATGGATACCCATGAGAACTTTAGCAAGGCGTTCGCGAAATTCTCGGACATGTTAAAGGGCGAGTATGAGGAGAAAATAAAATTAGTTTTCTCCATTCACCCGTGCGACTTCCTCTCACAGTCCCATGGAAACTCTTGGGATAGCTGCCACAAAATTTACCTTCACGATCAGGGATGTTATTCTGCCGGTTCAGTGTCGTATATGGTGGATAAAACGTCATTAGTCGCATATGTCGACCTGTCGGAAGATACGGATACACCATGGATGGGTATGACAAAGCGCAACAGGGAAATGATATTTGTCGAATTCGTGAACAACATCCCGGTTTTTGTCACATCGCGGCTGTACCATAATGACGACGACAGCCAACTAAAAGACGCGATCAGAATTGCATTTGAAAAAGTCATTTCGGAGGCGGGGAATATCCCTAACCAGTGGAGGACAAAAACGAGCGGTTTCAGCGTAGAGCGGGGAAGAGGAAGTTCCGCATACCCGGACTATGAGTGTATGGCGTACCTGAAATATGTGTATAATTCAGTGTTTTTTGACCATGCGCCGATAACTAAATTTTACGCAGGCGGTCAAGGGTACTGCACGATTTGCGGTCATGCATATAGCATGGGCGACCAGTTCACACGGGACTGCTGCCGCAACCATGGCGGCGAAATCGGTTATTGTATCCATTGCAACGAAACACTGTATGAGGGCAGCGACTATACAGAGGACTGCGACGGTAACTTGTGTTGCGATAACTGCCGGGATAACAGCTATGTGTATGTATGCGAGGACTGCGGGCGGTTCGTGGATTATTCCGAAGCATGCGAGGACAACTACGGAAACGCGATATGTCAACGGTGTTTTGACAATAATTATTGGATATGCGACGGATGCGAGCATATATGCCGTGACGATGACGCGCATATTGGAACGCATAACGGAAATTACATTTGCGAGGACTGTTACAGCGATGACTATTTCACGTGCGAGGACTGCGGAGAGGTTTTTCTCAACCGCGACGCGCAAGTTTTAGCGGATGGGCGGTGCATTTGCGATGGCTGCTATGAAGATGGCGACTATTTCGAGTGTGAGGACTGCGGCGCAATTTACCATATCAGCGAGGGCGCGGAGATCGACGGCGAATATTATTGCAAAACCTGTTATGCAGACCACGACGACGAAACAGACGAACCGCAGGACGCGCCTATGCTTGATGCGCAATACGACAATATCCATGCGCTATTTTTGAATAGGTTTATTACCGAAGATGAGTATCTGCATTGCGTACCAAAAAATGTATATGCAGTTCTCCATGCGCCCGAAGCCCAAGATGCGACGGAAAGAGAGGAACACCATGTATAACAAAAGCACGTTAAAAGCGTTATATAAAATGACGCAAAAGGAAGTAAGGAACTATGCGAAAAAGGAACTGGAAAAAATGGACTATACCATTCTTTCCAAAGCTAAAGACGGTTTCCTTTACGCCACGAGATACCGCGAGAATGACGTTTTGATCGTTGCCCATATGGACATTGTAGGCAAAACCCCGCCTACCGTAATCCGCGACCACGGCGGCATTTTAACCGGATACCATGCCGGAAAGCGGTGCATTTTGGGCGGCGATGACCGAAACGGTGTTTACGCTGCATTGAAACTTGCGTTAGTATCGGGATGTTCCGCGCTACTAACGGAGGATGAAGAATGTGGGGCAATAGGCGCGACGGACTTTGAAATGTCGAAGATATCGCCGGATGTGAATTTTATCGTCGAAGTCGACCGAAGAGGCGTAAATGATGCTGTTTTCTATGGCTGCGACAATCCAAAATTCACGAACTTTGTAACGTCTTTCGGTTTTTCGGAGGAGCAAGGCAGTTTTTCGGACATATCCATTATCGCGCCGGGTATCGCCGCCGGTGTCAACATTTCCGCAGGGTATTTCAATGAGCATACCGCGCGGGAGTTCACGGACTTCCATGCATTGGAGCGGAATATTGAGAGGGTTTCCCATATGCTTAACGCTAACAGATCGTTTGAGTATATCGCCGCCGAACCCGTATATAAATACTACGACGACAGTTATTACTACGGCGGCACTTACAGCAAATGGACGTATAAAACAGAGTATATCCCGGACTATACTATTGACGACATAGACGACATAGAAGCGGAACTGGAAGAGCTAAAAGGCGAGATAGCGGAGTGCCAGAATGAATTGACGGGCGATATTGACGATGAGTTCTGGTCAGACCTAATAGCGGAGGCGTTGACGCGCAAGGCAGAGCTGGAAACTATGCGCGACGAATTGCGCGATGAAATTTACAGCGGTTATCCTGCATTGGCGAATTGAACGACGACGACGAACCTATGACGTTTTGGGACTATTTTTCGGACGCATTAGACATTGAGTACAGAGTTAGGAGGTAATGAAATGAAAATTATCGCAGTACAAATAAACCCGGAATATATGGAAACGCCAATGTCAATTTTTGGTGTACCAGAAGATATCATTATCACGGGAAACAGGTATTTTGACGATCACGTGACGACAGACTATGAAAATGTCGTACGCGCGTTGGAGTCCGGCGAGGATATGGATAGCTTTGGCGACGGTTACAGTTGGTATCGCAATGCAACGGACTTTTTTACGACAGAACTGCCGCGCGACAGGAAATATACAACGCAGGAAATAGGCAAATTGAAAAAATTGTTTGCGGCGTACGGCGAAAGTGATCGGGACGACGCAGAAATAACCGCGAAAGTGCTATCTCTCGTAACCGGACTAAATTACAAATGGCATTGTATCAGTGGTTATAGTCAAAGTGACTGGAACAATTTGCTATGCCCGGACGGTTACGACGTTCGCGCGTTGGAGTCTGAGTACTTCGGCATGGGCGCAGAATACAGCATTGCCGTTTTAGACGACGAAACGAAAACGGATATTACGGATGCCGAAGAATTGCAGGAGTACGTATGGAGCTACTTAAACACAAGTTGCCAGTATTTCCCCGACGGCTGCAACGTGGCGGAGCAAATAGCGCAGGAATACGGCGCAGACGTTAAAGACGTTGTGATCGTAAAGTTTGACGGCTACGAAAAAATAGAGCGTTACAAAATAGCATAGCACCCAAGCGAAAACGCAAAAAGTTAAAACGGAATAGAGAAGTGTTAGCGGAAATGCAGCGGAGATATGCCGTATATCGGAACGACGAATACGGATATATTACCCATTACATTAACGCGGAAAACAATATTGTTATCCGTGTTGAATATGGCAGCCTGTCGCATAACCGCCCAGTAGGGTTTACGCCGTTTGTTGGCGGGAAAGCGTTTCGATCATGCCAAAGGCTTAAAGACGCGAAAGAGTTTGCTGAAGCGATCATAAAATTCAAAAGTGAGATACCGGATATTGTAAAAAGCGTAACAATCGAATAGGTTAAAACAGGAAAAGGAGATAGAAAAATGGAAAAATACTATATTGAAAACCGTGTAGTGAACCGCGACACGGGAATTGACTGGACAGGCGACTGCATAGGCAATACCGGCGCATTTATGGACGGAATTGTTCACACCGAAGATGGAAAATACTACGTCACCGACGCGGAAACGCTGGAATGGTGGAATAGTTTTCTCGAAGGCGTGCAGGAGTCCCACGAAATCGACGCGAAAGCCAAAGACGCTATATGGAAATATGCCTGCGATCACGACGACGGGACACGCGAAAACGAAAAAAACAAAGTAGCGGAAATGATAGAACGCGAGTATTTCCGGCATTACGATGGTTGCGAATACGGCGACGAAATGACGGCGGCGCAGGACGGCATGGACTATCTGCGCGACGAATACGGAATAACAATAGCGGCACTTGAATTGTAGCGATCACGCCCGGAGCAATCCGGGCTTTTTTTATTTCCCGGCACAATCAGACCGCCAAGTTTTTGTTTCCCTGAACCGGTCGAGTCGAATTCCCGCCGCCGCCCAGCGTACCCGGAATATGACGGCATACATGACGGCATATATATGAGTCCCCGAAATTACATTCCGAAAATTGCGTCCAGTTTTTGCATTCCGGTATCTTTCCGGTATATTCAGATCACCAAGTCAAAACCGCACCAATCACCAGATCAATTCTGAGCCGCCGCGCTCGTTGCCCGCGTCTTGTTTTCGCAAATGAAATTGCATTCTGGTACTTTGATACCCCCTGAAATTACATTCCACGTTCCCGCGCGTGTTTTTGCTTTCCGGTATATTCAGACCGTTGCGACCGCGAAGTGCTAAACGGACTGATCGTAGCATAGCCCTGTGACCCAGCCAGTAGCCCATGCGACGGGTTTTAGCCTGATCGGGTATCAAGTATCAGCCTGTGAAATTGTATCTGGCGCACCGGAACGGTTTTTTGGTTTCGGAATTATGCAAACGGCGGCACGTCGTCAACTGTTTCCAATAGGCTACCCGGCACGTATTTGTTCCGCATACGAATTATAAAGTCCTTTTCACTTTCAGCGGCGTGAATGCGTCGTGGATAACCCACTGGGTTTTTTCGGTTTCCAGATAACCCACTGGGTTTTTTCGGTTCGCGTTTTTGAGATAGGAATTCCCTAACCGTTTCCAGATCGTCGTCCTGCAAGCTGAAACCTTTGAATACTGCGTTGTGGTGTTCTGTGTATGCCTTGCAGCTTGGCCAGTCAAGGAATATCCGGTTTACCTGTTCGCCGTCGCGTTGCGTCACAATGTAGAATAGCTTTTTAGCCATTAGCTTTCCCGAAGCACTTTGCACCACGCGCATTCTTCCGGGTCAAGGCTTCGCTCTTCCAGATCGAATTTCATGACGTTATGATCGTACTCGAACAGCGTTTTCGCAAGGCTACAAGGAATGCTTTCGTCGGTATGCAAAGCGCACGGACATTTTTCACAGCGTTCAAACTGAGCGCACCAGCTTCGCGTTAGCTCATACACCGGAAGCAGATCGGCAAATTTTACTTTTTCCATTTTGTTCTCTCTTTCAGCAACGTGGAAATCAAAATTCCAAAACCGCGTTTTCGAATCGCATTTCCGTTTCAGAATCGCAGATAATTGTATCGCCGTGATAAGTGACTATGTATCCTTGCTTTTCAAGTTCCTCAACCGCATGGGCGACGCGCACAACGTCTGCGTCAAATATTTTAGCAAGCCCGCGAACCGAAAGATCAATTTCTGCGCCGTTCGGAAGTCCGAGCAATCGCGTCAGCAATCCTAACGCTTCCAACGACAGGCTTGTGTCCCGCACGGGCTTGTTGCTAATTATGGTGTAATTGTTATTTGTTATTTTTGGCATTGTGTCCTACCTTTCGTTATTTACTACGGGTCAACTGACCCATTTTGGCTGTTTGTTTTTCCCAACAGTGTAACCCCCCTATCTTGTTGGTATTTCCCAACAGTGTACGCATTTTTCGCTCATTTCACTGTTTGTTTTTCCCAACAACAGTGAGCAAATTTATCACGTTAGACTGTTTGGAATCCCCAACACTTTTATTAAACTTTACCATACCTACGCTGGTTTCCTTTTTCGGTCTTGCTGCTCTGCGCATTCCGCTCGTCGTCATTTGGTTCGGCAGTACCTCGAATTCGGACGTACCCCATTTTTGCCACATATCCGAGTATCGGTAGATCGAACTTCTGCGCGATATCTTCCCACTTGCAACGCAGACTATGAACCCGTAAGCGATCAGCGCGTCTATGTCCTCATAGAATGGTTTTCTGTAATTATCACGATATAGCCCATATATTTCGCAGTACTTTTGGCGGCTCATTGTAAAGCATTCCTGCGCCTGATCTTCACTCATTCCGTCAATGCGCGGCTTGCGTTTCTCGGCGTAAAGCTGCCCCTTGCAAGTCAAATACAGAACCTTTTGCCTTGGCGTAAGCTGTTTCCACGCTTCTGAGCGTAGCATTGACTCGTAAATATTCGCCGAAGTATCGCCCATCTTTTTATCCTCCCCGTTTGCGTCCTTGACAATATATACCCCCATACTCTCGAACGGCTTCTTTACGTATGTTCTCCCAGACTTTCTTTTTAGCGCATTCCTATTCGCCATGTTTCTACCTGCTCTTTCTATGTTATACTGTGCGTGTCGGTATGCTTGCTACCTGCGGCATATCCGGCAACCCGCCTTGGCTCGCACCTTGGCGGGATTTTTGTCCAAAAAATAAAAGACCAATTTTAACATTTTCCGATTGCCAAATTGATCTCCTTTTCTGTCCCGTATATGAAACTGCTTTGCCGTTCCCGGCGAAAACGCAATTCCATGTTGGTATATTTATTATACCGAATATGCGTTCACAATGCAAGCGGAACTGCGCAATATCTTACCAAAACCGACAAAAATAATACAAACCCGTTATGGTATAATATCTGCATGATTTCCCCATAACGCGCTTGCTGAATTTCCCCTCGGCGGCGCGTATTTCGTTTCCCGGATACCGGACACAAACTGAGATACCCTTATTTGCGTCAGGAGCAAGGACAGGAACAAGGAATTTACAACAAACTCCCCTTTTAGGTATCAAACTATGGCAAAGGGTAGTTTATCGCTCGGACTGCACTACGCGCGTAGGGTTTCGCGGAAATGGGACATAATTGTGGGACAGCTACAATAGTGGCAACTCAACCCGGAATATCCCCCAAGTCAAGCTCCCGGATAACGGTGTCAAAAAATTGCACGATCTCTTTGCGGAACGCCGCAATTTCCCACGGGAATATATTCTCAAATTCAACCACCGGGATATCGTCCTCGATCACAGCCTTTACGCACATTCTCGCTTTCCCGTACAATGCCGCCTTGTCGCCGTATTTCCGTAGCATATGGTTCGGTATCCTGCGCCCCCTGCCTACGCCTTGGTATGCTTTTTCAACTGCGTTTACCATGTCTTTGTTGCGCAATACGAACCGCTGCAAGTCCTCGATCATTGCGACGCGCTCCCCGATCTTGTCCGGGTACTGCCGTAGGGTCTTTGGCATACCGTCGTTTTTCGGGGATAGCACTTGCCCACGTAGTTCCAATATGCGCTTTTCCGCTTCTTCCACCTTTTTCTTCCGTTCCGCGTGTGTGCGTATGATCTCGCGGGCGATCAGCCGGTCAGGGTGTGACTTTTCTATGTGGTAACGCTCGCGCCGGTCGTTGTATAGCTTTTCTACTTTTCGGACTTCCTTGGGGACGGTGAATGGCATTGGCTCTCCTTCCGTGCATTACGTTGGTACGACAACATTTTTGCACGAAAGGAAAAGCGTTTGCAAGGTCTATTTCGACGTTCTTTTTTTTCGGTGTCTGTCCCTGTCCAGACGCGCCTGCCTGTTGCAAATTTCCCGGCATTCGTCGGAACAGTATTTTGCGCTATTCGACATTGCCACGAACCGCTTGCCGCACAATTGGCATTCGCGGATAGGGTGTCCGTATTTGTCCTCGTCATTATCCTCGTCTTTCGGATAGTAGCAGGACAATTCGGATACGTCCTCCAGCTTGCAGTAGAACGGGCAGGGTTTCCGCATTTCGCATAGCATATAGCTTAACCCGGCGCAGTAGCCGCCACGGTTCATCACGCACCCCAGCTTGGTGGACTCCTTGCTCGAAACGTGTTTCATTTTCGCGCACTCCCCGCCTGTACCGGTGTCGTCAATGCTTTTTCAATGTCCCAGCCATACGTATAGATTCGAGCGTGTAGCGTTGTTACGTTAATTCCCGTGTCTCTCGACCATGCCGAAAGCCCCTGTGATTTTCCACTGTAAGAAATGATCTGTGCGCTTCTGCGTTGACGAGAAGGAATTGTTAGCGCATCCTCAACACTCCAGCCGCGATCAATACGATCTAACAAGTTTTGCTTATTGATTCCGATTTCACGCGCCCAAGCACTTGCATTCTGAGATTTTCCGCGATAAGTAAGGATTCTCAAACAGTGTTTTTGGCGCGGAGCCGTTAAAGCCTTTTCAAAATTCCAGCCTCTCTGCAACCTACTTGACAATACTGGTCGCGAAATATCAAGAACCTCTGCCCATTCGGAAACACAATGGGTTTCGCCGTTGTGCGTTAATAACTTATTGGTTCTCCTGTTGCGCCCCTGTTCTTTCATAGTTGCCCAGCGGCAGTTTTCCGGGCAATAGTCGCCGTCGTTATCTATGCGGTCAAGCGTGAGATCGTCTCGGTATCCGTGACCCAAAGCCCAATCGCGGAATGCTTCAAAAGACTCGCGCCAGCTACGGCAAACACGAATTCCACGACCGCCGTAATTCTTGTACTGATTGTTTTTCGGGTTCTCGCAACGCTGTATCATTTTTTCCCATATACCATACAACCTTGTTTTGCATTCTCCATGCCTTGTGTGAGTTTTGCGATAAAGGCATCCACAACTTCTTGTGTCACCCCTTGACAAATGCGTTCCAAGAACTTTACATACGTTTCCGCAGTCGCACCGGCACAGCCACATCGCCTTTCCGTGTTTGGTTGTGCCAGCAAACTCTATCGCGATTAGTCTGCCAAAGCGCATTCCTGTTAAATCTTTCATTTTCTCCGTCAGTTTATCGCTCATTTGCGTCCTCCTTGTGGGTATCTACGCTGTGGGTATGTATTGCAAGCCGCCAGCCAAGTACCCACTCTAACTCGCGTATTGCGGCATTGTTCTGCGCACTCCGTTCCATTTTGCGCAGTTCATTCAGCCGGGAAAGTACCTCTGGTTCAGTTCTCATAATTGCTCCTATTCCGAAAACACCGCGTCAATTTTATACAACCCGCCACTCAGCCTTGCAATTCTGTCACGTACCCAATTCGGCGTGGTTTTCAGTTCTTTCGGGACGACGTAGGTAAACGTGTAGGAATTGCCCGTGGTCAAATTTTCAATTGTGATCTCGTATTTATCCATAGCGCACCTTATTTCAACCATGACGGCAGATCGTCCGGCTCGTCAGCAACCGGGGCGGGCTTGTCGGGTTTCTTGCCGTCAAGGAACTCTATGCGGTTTACAATGATATCCGTCGTGTATACGGTCTTGTCGTTTTTGTCTTTGTAGCTACCGGTCTGGATAGAACCCTCGATAGCCACCTTAGAACCCTTGGCGCAATACTGCTGAATTAGGCTCGAAGTTTTGTCAAAAGCCACGCAGGAAATATAGTCTGAGCCTTTGTCTTTTCCGCGGCTGACACCTACTGTAAAGCGTGTCACAGCCAGCCCCGTTTGCGTTACTTTGGTTTCCGGGTCGCGAACCAACCCGCCGATCAGAAAAACCTTGTTCATATTTCCTCCGTTTCTTTAATTCCGCTAACCATTTCGTCAGCGTCCAAGATTGATAAAAGTTCCGCATTTTCTTCGCGAAGAATTTTGTTTTCAGCTTTCAGTTCGTCGCGTTGGTGGGTAAGCCCCTCGTGCGAGAAAGCAAGGTTAATATAGGCATCAACGAGCTGGTCAATGTTGCGCTTGATCTCGCACTCCAGCGAATTTAATTGTTCAATATTCATAACCATTCCGTCCTCCTATTCGCTCAATTCCAAACTGCACACATCCGGTTCGTCATGCCCTATCTCGCGCGTTGTGATATTAGTCCCTTGCAACCGCAGAATTTCGCGATATGCCCACGCGCCTACGGTTTCGGGTTTCTGGCAGAATACCGCCTCCTCCACAAACAGCCTCCAACGTATAGCGTCCTCGCTGTCTTTTATGCGTTCCAGTTCTTCCTCGCTGGTGATCGGCCTTGCGTCAAGACCGTGTTCCAACTCGCAGACATAAACGCCGGGTGTGACATGGCAAGTGTCGTGCGCCCTTATCGCCGCTGACATTTCGGCGCGGGTATCCGCAGTACACCCGTTTATCATCCGGTTTGAAACTACCGCAGGGGTGATACCCAATTCGTCAGCCAATTGCTTGTAGGAAATGCCATGCTTGTCCATTAGGTCGAAAATTCCAAGCATTGAGCTGTCTATGTGCAGCCTTCTCCTGTGTAAACGCGGATTGCTGAACTGCTTCCAGCCTTCGCGCTTATCGCTCTTTATCTCCGCGTACCCGTCTACGTAGGGACTGTACCCTGTTCCTGCCAATTCTGTACTCATTTATTTTTCCTCCTTGTCGTTTATTTCTACCCACGGACACCATTCAGGCACGGGGTACATGATAAAAATTCCGTTGTCGTAACGTCGGTCAAGTTCGACTTCCCAGCGGTACACGTCTACTACGCCGCCCAGGCAGATCATTGCGCTGCAATAGAATTCGCCGCTTTCCTGAATTTCCGTGAAACACGGGCAGTTATTACAGTCGTTCGGTTTTTTCATGTCTAATGCGATCATTTCAGTCCTCCTTTCCAAGCAGTCTGATATTGTCGTCGTGGACATTCCCAACAACCTCGACTGCGCCAAAGAACAGGTTAAACCCCACAGCGGTCTCGCCAAATGAGTCGTCAAGCGTCCGTGTTCCGGGCTTTAACGTCTTTACTGCACAACATTCGCAACCGGCGCAACTGTTTTTCATTGCGAATTCCAGTATTTCGGCCCTCGCCTGCCATTTATCTGCCGCTTCGGCGTAGTCAGCAAGGTGTTTTATCTCGGACTCGGCGCATTCTGCTCGCTTCTTGTACTGCTCCCGTTCTTCCACGATCTTGTCCACGTCGATATCCGGCGCGGCGGCAATGCGCTTGCACGTTTGCAGTTCCTCGATCAGCCCGTCATTTTCGTGCATTAACTCGAAATTCATTTTCTTGTAACTGTCGCGCTCTTCCCATGCACGGTTGCGCTCATCAAGCAGCTTGTCGCGTTCAATTTCAGCAACTCCACGCCTTGCTATGCTGAGTTCGTTCAAGTCCTTGCAAAGCTCCAAGTCATTTTGCAGCTTATCGCGTTCTGCTTCTACCGCTTCCATTTGCGCGGTCAATTCCTCGATCTTGGTTTCAAGTTCCTGCGCCTTGTTGTACCATAATGCTGCGTTTTCCATGCGCTTGTCAGAGATATAAATTTCGCCTTGCAGACGGTTCTTTGCTTCCGATAGCGCGTCAAGCAGCGCGGGGATATCTTTGTTGAACACGGTCGCGAGATCGTCGTCTCGTGCTGGCTCATAAAGCCTCCAGCCGTTTATCACGTATTCGCACCGTTCTTTTATCACCGCTATATCGTTATTTGTTAGCATTGCTATCACCCCTCTCCCATTTCTGTTTTATCGAATTGGACAACCCGTTCAAGACACTCAAATACCGGCTGCTCATCCAACAGGCATTCACGGCTGAAATATGCGCGGCCATCGTTCCTGTCGGTTGGTGTCCAGTCGCCCGTAAGGTATAGCGACGCTTTAGCCGTCAGTATGTTATCCCCTGCAAGGCAGTACCAGACCATAATTTCGTAACACGCCCCGGCTGCTATGACGTATCTGTAATACCCGCGCGATACCTCAGTCCAGTTGTTAAAGTCCAGCATACGTTTGTATTTTTCGCTTGCGCGATCTGGGTCTATCGTATTCATTGTTCGCTCTCCTTTCCCGCTACGTCGTTTGCATAGCGTATCCAGTCGCACCATTCTATTCGGCTTTTATTCATTCCTGACCGCCTCCTTCCACCTTTTCCAGTTCGTCCGCTGTTATCAATGCCGTGTACCACCTGCCCGGGTAAGTGCCTGTTTGATAGGCAATTCGGTATTCAGGCTCATTTCTTCCGCGAAATTCTGCGGTGGCAACTATGACTGCAACTGTCCCGTCCTTCTTAACGCGCACTTTGTCGCCAAACGCGTAGACCGGCTTCTCCGGCTCCGGCGGCTTGATCGCCCAGTTCATTGGCATCGAGTTGGTGCATGGGTGTCCCAGTATGTTATAAATATCGCATCTACTCATACCACAGCCACTATATTCGAGACTGTCATAAATGCTCTCGCAATAATTGAGCATTTCAGCAAGCCGCTCCCGCCAGTCAATGGGCTTGTTTTTCAGCGCGTCCAGTTCGGCTTGCAGGGTGTCGCGCTCACGCCTGATATCTGTCATCCTGATACCTAATTCGTTCCAAGCACTTTCGTATTTGCGATAATGCTTTAATGCGTCGTCACGTTCCGCACAGGCTTCAAGGTACATAGCTTCCCATTCGCGGGCTGATAACTTGTCGGCACTTAAACCACTTCCCTGCACGTAGTCTGGACACGCTACATACGGGTGATCGCAGTCAACAACCTTTGCGCAGTCCGGCGGGCAGAAATAGTATTTATCTGGTTCGGTTTTAGGCGCAACCCATACAGCCGTGTATTTGTCCCACACATACCCAAGCCGCTCGTACACCTTGCGCCTGTCCTCTGCGCCCTGTGTAAATTCTGACCTGTCCAAAATTTCTACTCGCCCATTGCGTTCAGTCCAGTCCCGCGCGGGTAGGTCGCCGTGGTACTCGGCAAATTCGGGGACGGGTTCAAGGGGACAGTTGATATCGCGCCTATCGAAATGCTCAACTACCGGCTCGCGTAGGTATACGCACTTGTACACACCTCCCGTGTGGGGATATGCTATGGGGCATTCCGCGCAGTTTTCCGGCATTTCGAATTCCACTTTCGCTCTCATTTCGTTTCTCCTTCCACGCTTAACTCACGCCTGACTTGCTCTTTAAACCATTCAACGCCCGGTTCTGCGTCCCATATCTCGTCGTCGCAGTTGAAATGTTCGCAATGCACACATTGGGTCGGGTTTAGCGTATCCATTCCGCAAAGTTCACAAACGTCTGTGTTTTCGTCGAGATCAAGCATTGGCAAGTCCTCGCGTCCCGGAATACTAACCATTGACATTTTTCTCACCGTCCTTTCTAAAACTCATTTCCCATTCGCGGTACAGGGTAATAAAGTCGTCCAGCGACAGTACCGCAAGCCACCGGCAATTATTTTTCTTCCACGCGACAACGGGTATCCCGTTTCCATGCGAGTCCAAAACCGCGTTTTCATACGCCTCGCGCACACTCAGGCGTTCAACAAATTTGCTTTCGAGATACAGCCCCGGTACGCCCACTACGTCTGCGCTGCCTTGTTCCGGCTTGCCTGCGTATTGGACGGCGCGGCGGGCGGTGTCGTATCCTGCCGCGCGGAACTCGGACACTAAAAGCCTCTCTCCGCGCACCCCACGCTCACGTTCAGCCTTGCCCATTACAATTCCCCCTTTTCAAATTTCGCCGCCGGGTATAAAATTTCCAGCATATCCGTCAGCGCGGAAATTCGCCCGCGCAGATAGCAGCGGTAGTGGACTTCCGCCTCGTCGTAGCGTTCCAGTTCCTTTTTCGCAAAGTCCCTTTGGGCGTTGAGAATTACCAGCACCGTATTTAATTCCAAATTCATGCCTTACCTCCTAAATTTTTAAGTATTAGCTCTAACGCGTCGATCTCGGTATCAAGTTCCGCAATATGCGCCGCCGCGCCCCATAACCGCTCGTCGCCCTCGCACAAAAACCACGCTCTGCGCTCTGCGCTCAACATATGTATTTGCCAGACTATTTCCTCGCGCTGGCGGCTTAGTTCCTCACGTTCGCGGGCTTTCGCCTCTTTGCGCTCGCGAATTTCCTGTTCGCGTCCGGGCGGCAACTCAACGGGCGAGAACCCAAGGTCCCACGCGAGTTTATCCAAAGCCCCACGAAAGTCCAACTTGAACATTCCCATGGCCAGATCGAAAATATTGCCGTGCGCACCGCAGACGAAACAGCGAAACCGCAGGTCGGTGTATGCCATATTGTTGTCACGCCCGTCATGAACCGGACACGGGCAACGCCCACGCTTGCCTTCGGAATACCCGTAACGGCGCAACACGTCGGCTATTGTTATCCGTTCAAGCATTTCAGCCAGCATTGCGTCCCTTTTGGTATACCCGGACGGGACACGCTTTGCAGGCTTGATAGGCGGGTTCTTGATAGCCTGTTCCACCAGTTCCAGTTCGCCGCCTATGCGCCCTATTTCGCGTTTTAGTTCGTCGCATATTTCCGGGTCTGTCATGTATTTTTTGTACGTCATTGCGCTTATTCCTTCGGCGTGACGTGCCGCAACGCTGTTTCAAGCTGTTCTCGCGAGACAATCAGTTCGCATATTTTTCTTGTTTTTCTATCGCTATCAGCCCAATTTGTAATAACGTCCACAATTATCCACTCGCCGTCATCAGAAAGCCACGAACCGTCGTGAAACAAAAGCCCTCGTCCCGATACCATACATTCCACAAACCTTGCACCCATACGCTTTCGGTTAAACCGATAGTATGAAATTACATTTCTCGCCATTTCACTTACCTCCTAAAACGGCACAAAATTACGCTCTCGCGCCTCTTGCAGTTCGATAAATTTGTGTTTGTCGTTCATGAACCAGAACACGGTCGCGCCTGTTTCGCCGTTGCGGTTTTTCCTGATCGACGCGAAAACGCATTGCCGCATACCCTCGCGCATTTGCGAGAATTCGCCAGCGTCGCAAAGGGATACGCCGTATTTCTGTTCTGCTTTAAAAATTTCGCCGTAATCTTCAACGTCTGCGAATAGAAGCACCGTATCGCTATCTTCCTCAATCGACCCAGACTCTTTTATGTCCGAAAGCACCGGTATCATTTTCCCGTCTGCTTCGCGGTTAAGCTGTGCCACCATAATTACCGCCACATCCATGTTTAGTGCCATTTGCTTTAACGACCGAGTGATATTTGTCAGCCTTATCCGCTCCGTTTCCCCGGACGATTTCATGAGATTGATTGTGTCGATAACAACAACTTCTGCGCCGCAGTTGTGCGTTATTTCCATAACCCTCTCGACCGTGTTCGCAAACCTTGACAGTCGCATATTATCCGCAATGGGCGATCTGCCTACGGCGGCTACCGCTTTCATGAAAAGTTCCGCGTCCTGAATGCTACCGCGTATCAAGTCGCGTGAGTTCAGGTCGGTTATTGATGCAAGATACCGCGCCGCCTGATGAGCCTCTGTCATTTCAAGCGTCACATACAGCGTCCGATAACGGTGTGAAAAGTGGGTCAGCATTTGCAAGGCGAAACATGACTTGCCCGCTCCGGTACGCGCTGCAATGGTGAATACCTCGCCTTTAGCGATACCGCCGGTTTTTTTGTTTATCCATACGAATGGCGTTTCCATTCCGACGCGCGGGTTCTTGTAGTTTTCTACAAGTTCGCCGTTCGCCTCTCCGAGCGTTATTGTTTTTGCTTGATCGTTCATAGCCTGCTTGGATACCTCCTGTCTTTTTCTGCGTTTTGATATTTACGCCTTTCGAGCGCGTCGTAATGAATGCCTGTCCAACCGGAAGCTATCGCGTGTTGTATTGCGTCGCATACGCCTTTATCGCCAAATTCAACAACGCGGTTATGAATTTCTGTCAAAAGCGTTTTTGCCCCGGTAGGTGTGTATAGGAATTTCTGCTCAGACTTGTACTCGCACCAAAGCGTGATAGCGTCCATGACAGGCGGTGAGAAATAGCCTCTCTCTGACGCAAGCAAAACCAGTTCGGTAGGCGTAAGTTTTACACCCTTCTTTTTTTTCTGCGGGAAATTATTTTCCCTATCTCTATTCTCCTTCTCCTTCTCGTGTACTTCTGACGCGTGATATTCATGTTCTTCTGCGTGATATTCATGTTCTTCTGCGGGATATTCAGGTTTCGCTGTAATTAACACGTACTCACCATCAAGCGAAAACTTACCTTTTCGCAATCTATTCATGGTTTCGTAGTACTGTTTTTGGACCGCGACACTGGTTAGCACCCTGTCATTCTCAAACATGGCTTTGTCGAACAGTCCCACTAAAACCGCTTCCGAAATAACCAGATTGATCTGGTCGAAATCAAACCCGGTGTTCTCTGCAACCTCGTCCAAAAAGTCGTCATCCAAAACCGCGTAGTACCCTTTTTCCGAATAAATTCCTGCTAACACCGCAATAAAAACCAATTGCGACCCAGCCCCGCATTTGCGCTTTAGGTGGCGCAGTTTCCTGTCTCTTAGAAAATCACAGTCGAGCAAGTAATAGCTCAACCCTACTTTTGCCGGTCGCCCCATAACCTGTCCTCCTCGCAGCTTAACTGCCTAACTCGCTCGATCTCGTCAAGCGCAGTTGCTATCCTGTCCGTCGCGTCCAAGATCGGTTTCAGCACATAATTTGGTACATCGCCATGTTTATCCATGAGCAATTCAATTTTGACGACGTTCGGGATTGTAACCTCCGCAATAGGCGGCCTGAATTTCACACGTATCCAATCCCATTTTTTTATCGGTTTCACTCCTCTGCTCCTTTCTAACCTTTCGGTTTCCAAGCGTCTGCAAGGGCGGTGATCTCCGCGTCGTCTAATGTGGGTATCCCGATCTCCTTGCATTCGCTACACACGCCGTCCAGCAGGACGGAAAATTCTTGGCTGTTTAACTGCGCCGTATGCCAGAAACATTGCAGTTGCATTCCCGTTTTCCCGTTCACCAGCACTTCGCCCATTTCCTTGACAGTGCGGAATGCGTCTGACCGTTTCAGCGTTTCAACCGCTTCGGGGCGCATAACGATATAGTCAGCCTTGCCGTACCGCTCGATCATTATGTCTTTGACCGACTCCCTGTCAGACCGCAGCTTTTCGGCAAGCAGATCAAACAGCTTGTGACAGTAGCTATTTGCGTTCAGGCTGCGTTTCTGCGTCTCCGGCTCGATGGTCACCCGATATCTCCGGTGCAGTTCAGCCGACGGGAACCATTCACGCGCGGCGTTCAGGTCGTGGTGGTCAATTTGCAGCATTGCCCAGTCCCTGCCGCTGTTGGTGCTTGTGGCAAAGGGCGGTGTTGCGTAGAATGTAAAGTTTCGCTTGTCGTTCATGTTGTCCTTTCTCAAACTCAGGCGGGCGGGCAAGTGCTTAGAGGAACTACTTGCCGGGCTTTACTCCCATGGACACCCGCCTATTCACTTCCGCACAGGCTACGGATTCCGGACCGGTTTAGCAGCAATGTCTCCGCTGCGCCTGTGCGATTCGGGCAGACGTTCAGTCACGCTGACTTAGTAGCCATTGCCCTTGTGTCCCGGACGCTCGGCTTATCCCGCACTCTCCCAAGTTGAGAACCGCCGAACGCCACGGGGCTGGTGGCTGATCGTTTAGCGTCTGACCAGCCAGCGACGTTTTCCTTACAGGAACAGAAAGGGGTAAACCGCATGGCAAACGGTTGGCGACAGATCGTTTTGAGAGTGATCTGACAGGCTCTGTTCTGTGAGTTTTGAATTTTGAAATACGCTTGCCATATTCCGATACCATTTGCTTATAAAAACCGTCACTCGTGGGCTGTGCTGGGCGAAAACGCCATGCTATTTAATAACCGTTCTGTGGGTTTTTATCCGTTTGTTTAGTTCTGTACAAATATCGTGAACGTCAGCGTTGATCTCGTTGATCTTGTCGCGCAGTTCTTCCAGCGTTTCCGCTTCGCAGTCTTGCAGTTTGTGATTGATAAAACTGTCGATCAATTGGACGAATGACCAGTAGTACCCCGTCACCATTGTGGTTACGAATTCGTTTTTACTCTCACTGTGTCTCCCCACCTTTTTCCCGTACATTGGGTTCGGCCTTGTTTCCTCAATGTAGAAATTTAGCGGAACGCTTACTAATGTGTATCTGTCGTTCAGTTTGATTTTCATTTCGTTCTCTCCTTTTGCTAACCTAAATAATTTCTGCCGAATAAATTTATAAAGTCCCGCCGGTCTCCGTAGCTGTCCTCCCATGCAAGCTGGCCAAGCACGTGCAGTAGGTCCATGGTGTAGATCACCGCCTGCCGGTTGCCAGACCATATTTCGATAGTGCCTTTGTAGTCCGTGACACCCTCGTGGCAAGCGGGGCAAAGGTAGACCAGCAAGTTGAACTCGGTGGACAGTTTGCGGTTCGCGGCTTGGAACAAATGGTGCGCCTGTAAATTGTCCATGCGCCCACACAGTAAGCACCGCTCTCTCTTTTGCAGTACGCTCATTTCCACCGCCTGCGTTCTATCCGCTGTAAAAAGGCATTTCCAAGCAGAACGCCGATAAACGCGCCAATTGCGCAGGACGCAGCTATTATTAGGTATTCCATCATTCCTGCTCCTCCAATTCTTTCAGCCGTTTGGCTATTTCGTAGGCTACGGGGACCATGATTGAGTTTCCGGCTTGCTTATAGAGCTGCGTTTTGGAATTGACCGCCGCCGCCTTGTCAAACGCTTCGTCTGAAAAGCCCTGTAAACGCCAGCATTCGCGTGGGGTAATTTTCCGTATCCGCATTTCGCTTGTAACTACCCCGTGCCTATCCTGCGCGGTTAGAGTAAACATATCTTCTCCATCGCCTTTGAACCTCCTGCCGTTCTGCCGCTTCTCTGTGCGGTCGGGCGTAAGGACTGGTATGGCGATCTTAATTTCCCTGCCGCCATGGCCGGAAGTGTCAGTCAAGGTTGGGGAAATTCCGTCAGGCGAATAGACACGCCCAGCCTGTGGGTTAGGCTCGGTTTCCGTGCCATACAGGTTTCCGGGGATTTGGATTAACGGTGCGCCTTTGTAGTCACGCGAACACAGCGTCTTTGAAATTCCGTCCGGCGTACGCACGTCGTTTTCCGTATTAAAGCTGCTCACCTTGCCCCCCCCCCAGCAGTATCTTCGTCTTCTCGTCCGATAGGAAATATTCCTCGGGGACGTTCGTTTCCAGAATATCCGATAATGTATACCCGCTCCCTGTTTTGGGGGAGATAATATTTGCCGTTAATAACCTGCCATTCCACCGAATACCCCAACTCTTCCATTGCGTCAAGGATTGTCCCGAAGGTCCTTCCGTTGTCATGCGAAAGCAGTCCGGCGACGTTTTCTCCGACAAGCAAACGAGGGTGTCTGGCTTTAGCCAGCCGCAGGACTTCAAAAATGAGAGTGCCTCGCATATCGTCAAAGCCTCCTCGCTTTCCAGCAATTGAAAAACTCTGGCAAGGAAAACCAAATGTGTAAATATCTGCTTCTGGCAGATCGGAAGGGTCAACTGCTCGTATGTCGGTTGCTGTCCATTCGCCTGTTGTGTTGTAGATCGCTTCATAGCTTTTCCTTGCGTATTTGTCTATCTCGCAGTAACCGACGCATTTGTGGCCTGCCATTTCAAAGCCTGCCCGAAAGCCGCCGATACCAGCGAAGAAGTCCACAAACCTCATTCCTGCTCCTTCGGCTCTTCCTTGGTCTCAATGGTTCGCCAAAAACTAAGCTCCTGAGACTGTTCATGCTCGCGCAATGCCCTTTTCGTTATCGGCTCCGCGTTCTTAGCGTCGGCAAATTTTTTACCCTTTGGGCAGCCACGGCACATATACGGCTTGTAGGGCGTTATCAAAAAACAGCCGGGGCAGCATTTTTTTTCCAATTGACGCTCTTCGCGGCTATCGCCAGCGTGGGTGGCAAGCGTCCCGATAATTGCCCCGAATGCGATAAACAGGGCGGCAAAGGTGATAAAAACAACAGGGTTAACGCCGATTAAGCCCTCTATCATGACGCTACCTCCTCGCCGTCAGCCCCAAGCTCTGAGTAGCCGGTGGGGAATGGGTCTGAGTCGTCAGCGGCAAACAGGTCGTCTGTCGGTTTTTCAGGTATGGGCGGCGCGTTCTTCTCGTCCCACTTGGCTTTTAAGGTACTGATCTTTTTCATAACCGCCGGAAGCTGGGCTACGCTCAACGCGCCGACCGTAGCCACGCCGAATTTCTCGCAAAGCCATTTTTCATTAGCCTCCGCGTCCCCAAAACTCAGTTCAGCCTTAATGTTGTGCGCGGTCTTGCCGTCGATCTGCTGGTCGCCAAGTTCTTTTTCCTTGTCGTCTTGCAGCTCCTTCGGGGTCTTGTATCCCGGTGGCGGCAATGAGTCTGGGTCGGTATCGTTACCTGCGGATATGCCATAAAGCCCACAGCAGGCGTAGCGTCTTGCGTATGTGCTGGCACAACCTGTCTCCTGCTCTGGCGACATACCCTTATGCGTTCCGAGTTGCGCCCAGCCGTCAGCCGTCAACCCTGTATCTGCGTCAACCGCGCGAGCCATCAAGAACATAACAGGCTTGCGCGTATCTGTCCTAAAACCATGTTCGTCAACGTCGGTGACTACGGCTTCGCCAACCACAATGATCTCGTCGGTCATTGTCACCGATTGCCCGCTGGCCCTAATAGCATCTAAGATATCGTCCAATGTCCGGTACTTGAACTTCGCGAATTCGTTGAATTCATTCTTTTGCACGTTCAACATTTTGGTGCTTTTCTTTGTGTCTGCCATTTCAATATCTCCTTTCAGTCATCCATGGCTCTCGCCAAAATTTCATTCATCGCGTCCTCTAACAAGTCCATGCCCTTTTGCGTCAGCTTTTCGTGGCTGTCCATCGCAAGCGAGTCCAGCAAATTAAGCTTGAATAGAGCGAGTTCCTTTTGGACTGCGTGGGTATGTCGGGCGCAAAGACCCTCGCCAATATCAGGTTCGTCGCACAGAATACAAGGGCTGTACGTTACGATTGACTCGGAACCGCAATTTGGGCAAGCCTCGTGGCGGCGGCGCGGCCCGTCATCGTTCAGGTCGTTTTCCTCCACGATCATCGGCTCGTTAAAACAGAGACCGCATTCTTCACAACGCAATAGGTCGATCATTTGCCCGTACCTCCGTCCGTGGTATCTGTGGCAGTTGTAGCTAAGGTCCATTCCCAGTCGGTCTTAACTGTCATTTCTCGCCCTCCTGTCTACGATCACTTCAACAATGCGCTCTGCGCCGTAAGCTGAAACCAGTATTATCAACGCCGCGATAAGCAGTCGCATGAAACCGGGTTCTAAAAAGTTCATCATCTCCTTCTCCTTTTCTGTTACCTATAATTTCCAAGCGTCGAGCAACTGTCCAACCATTGAGCTACGCTGTAAGTCTTGTATTTGACGCGCCTCGCCTGCGGGTTGTGGAAAATTCCAAACGCGCTGGTGTCAAGCGTATTTCGCGAAACGCCTGCGTAGTCTGCGATCTCGCTTTTACTCATGCTGTCGCCGTAGCGGTCAAGTAGGTATTTCACAAGTTCACGACCGCGTAGGTGGGTGAAATTCACGTCGGCGTATTTGGCTTTCATTTCTTCTTCCTTTTGCGGTCAGCCTTGCGCGTGTCGTAACTCACGCCTGTTAACTTATCCAGTCTTTTCCGGGTGTCCAAACTTCCCGCAGAATTCTGCGGAATGTTTGCAACAGTAGATATGTAATCTTTCGTCCTCTCGATATTTCTCTGGATATCCAAACTTTCTTCCAAATCCCGCAGAAGGTCATACCTTGTACCTTGGTTATTTTTTGCCTCTTCCGAAAAGATAGGCTTGTACAAATCTTCAAGTTCATTGGCAAGTTTCGTCCTTTGCCACATATTGATATTCCTACGCCCCAGTTGGTGTTTGATTATCCACAAGCGGCATTCGTCGTCGTCGTCAAAAGATAGTTCTGCCGTCTGATACGCAAGCCCGTGTTTCTCTGCTATCTCTAAGCGGTTGTGACCGTCCAACAGGTCGCCTGTTTCTTTGCGCACGATAAGCGGGTCAAGAACACCGTCGCGCAGGATATTGGCTTCGAGCTGCGCGTATTCTTCCGGCGTAAGTGGCGGGATAATGCTTTTATATGGCTGGTTCATTCTTCCCACCTACTCGGCGCAAGGCGCACTCGGGGTTTCGCCGCAGTACCCGCTTTCGACAATACTGCTGGCCTGTCCAGCCGGAATTCCGGTGCAGATATTTGATCGCGCGTAATTTCTAATGACTTGATCTGGTTCTTAACCCGGTGCGCTAACTCCATTTTCATATCATTCACCCAGCGTGTCCGTAACGTTTAATGTTACGTCGTCGTTAAAAAAAATTGGAATAGGGTCTGTGATCGAAAGCAGCTTCATCATCTTTCCAATTTCGTCACTTGCGAAAATTCCCTTGCTCATTTTTATTGAGAAGGTTTTTCTTGATATTCCAATGTATTCTGCGACATCGGTCAGCGTTAGGCCCTTTGCCACGATAGCTGCTCGCAATAAGTTCTTGTTTAGCATTTATTTCTCCTCCGTAACTCTCAATGTTACAGTATATGCTATATCACGTGCCGGAACGTGTCAAGTCACTTTATGTTACATTTGTGTTTCATTAAAGGACGGATATGATATAATTTCAGAATGGCAATAATAAATGATAGGATAAGAGAATTCCGCATTGCGCGGAAAATGTCGCTCGAAGAACTTGCGCAGCAGATCGGCGTATCTCGCCAGACGGTATTCAAATATGAACATGGGCTTGTTGCGGATATCCCATTTTCCCGTATACAATTACTCGCCAAAGCATTAGACACAACGCCATTATTTCTTATGGGCCTTGAAGATCAAGTAAAACGAATTTCAAAATATTTACCATTATTCGATTGCGATACATATATTCTCGACTATCCCAGCGGTAAACCGGCAGGAATAGAAGCATATGAAGATATGGCAAATATGCTTGAAGGCCACGAAAGATATGTGAATGAGAATATTGATAAAATAAGCAAAGCCGTCAAAAGGAATTCAGAATTTGCTCAGTTTTTCTATGAATTAGTTGACGCATTTGAACAAAGTTATTATGAGTTAAGAATGATAGATATAGCATATATTATTGCAGAACTAAATAGTGACGGCGTTGCATATCTACTAAAGCAAGCGGAATTTGCGGCGAAGCAGGACGAATATAAAAAAAGTGATCTCTCTGAACTGGTGGAAAGCTGAACATAGAAGATAGGAAAGGGGAATTGAAATGAGCGGAGGCACGATACTAATAATTATTATTGCGGTGTTTGCGATAACCGCATATGTATTCATTGAGAAACGCGTTATCGGGGAAAGCCGAGCAAAGAAAGTTGTCGGGAATATAGTCCCATTTATTATTACAGGGCTTGTTATATGGATAATCCTTTTTGCGCCCCAATATGAAACGTTCCACAATGTAAAATATCAGGTAGATCATGGCGCAAAAACATACGATACAAGCGAATTCGACAAAGAACATGGTTTCCCAGAAAATAAAACATACGAGTTGCTATATGGCGAATATCTACGTATTGCATATCGTGGTGACGCAAAAGACGTTTCCGCGAAAGAATTATACGAGAAGGTATTAAACTCTGATTTAGACATAACAGATTATGGCGATTGGTCTAATAATGGATTGTCTGGATATCGAATATACTACACAGACAGGACGGACGCAGAAGATAATGGATATATAACATATAATGCCCGCATCTATTTTACATACAAGGGCGGCGTTTACATAGCCAGTTGGGACGATCAGGTATATACAGAAAATCAAGCGGATTATCCATTTACAAACATTATGGGCGATTCCCCGATTGCAGATAAATTCTTCAAGTCAATCCGCGGAAAATGACCCATTAACTTTTCCCCATTTATTTAACAAGCAGCGAATTGCAGAAGGATAGAGAATGACTAAAGAGCGAAAGGTTGAATACAATAAAAAGCGGGTTCACCTTAGGTATCTCTCCGTTCGGTACGTCCCCGCGTCGTGATTTAAATATAGTGTACCACAGAAAGTGAATTTCAACTTAAAAAATAAAAATTTATTTTATAGAATTATATATTAAAAATAATGGATTTATTTAACATACCGCAGACGATATATAAAAGGGCTTAATATATGGCAAGAGAGAAAGAATACGAAGGGAAACTGTACCGAAGGACTTTCATGTGGAAAGGGCAAAGGGTATACGCTTCCGGACGGACGCCGGAAGAGGCGGCGGCCAACCGCGCCCTGAAAAAGAGAGCACTCGAAAAAGGCGAAAAGCTCATAGAGAAACAAGGGACGCTATGCAAGGACTGGGCTGATATATATTTTGAGAAGTACCGCGAACCGGTGATAGTCGCCAAGTCGTATAGGGACGAGAAGTCTTTGTGGAAAGTGCATATCCGTCCGGTGATAGGCGCGAAGATACTATCAGGAATCAAGCCGCTGGACTGCCAAGACGTTCTCAATAAAATGTCAGCCAAAGGGCGGCGCGAGAAGCAGATCAGGAAAGCCATGATATTCACGAACGCCATGTTCCGGGCCGCTATCGAAAACAACCTGTTGGTCGAGAACCCTGCGGCAAATTTGAAAATGCCTGACTGCGCCGAGAACAATTCACACCGCCCGATAACGGACGAAGAGCGTACCGCCTTGCTTGCGGCTTGTGACGCTTTGCCTTATCCGCATGGCTTGTTTGCTTGCCTTATGCTCTACTGCGGGCTTCGCCCCGACGAAACTTCAAGGGTGAAATGGGATGACTTTGACTTAATTGCGCCAAGGCTTTACGTGGACGGGACTAAAGGGAAAAAGACAAAAAAGAAAAAGTCAAGGCGGTGGGTCCCTATCCCCGCAGCATTATTGCCACGCCTATACGCGCCGCTGGCTGTTTACGACGAGAAGCTGCGCAAAGACGTTAAGCCTTTAATGAATGAAGCCTACGCGCTTATAAACAAGGACGGGAAGCCGATCACGGAAACGCAGCGCGGCGATCTATGGAAGCGGATAATTAAGGAAATGAACGTATTGATGGGCGGTGAGAGATACGAAGGGGTGCTGCGCGACATAAGGGAATGGGACGGCTGCATTGTGGCAAAGGACTTTGTGGCGTATGACCTTCGCCATACCTACGCTTGCGATCTAAGGGATGCTGGCGTTCCAATCGACGTTGCGGCAGAGTATCTCGGGCATGTTGACCTTACAATGCTAAAGCGCGTATACCTTCACGCAACGCATAGGTCATTCAGCGATAGCCTTGAAAAAATTAACGCTTTTCAGGGGTCGAGTGTCGGTGTCTGACCCTGTTTTCGTTGCATTCCCGTTGCAGGAAACGTGAGATAATGGGCATTTTCGTTGATATTCCAACAAATGAAAACAGGCTCATAACCCGGAGGTCGTTGGTTCAAGTCCATCCCCCGCAACCAGCAAAAACCGTTGGAAAACATTGAAATTCCAACGGTTTTTAATTGTTTCCAATAAGGAAAAATGCGCCCACATATTAACATTGCTTGAAAATAATATGCACTAATTGCACTTATTGCAACGGTACGTGTTGCACGAAACGTTGCACGGAATAAAAGCTGTACCTTATTTCACCGGCTGGTTCCAGACGTACCAAAAGTCCTTGACAGCGTTCCATTCGTCGTCTGAGCCGTACTGTGAGCGGGTCGGCGCAATGCCGTCCAAGGCGTTTGCGATAGCTTTGTTGATAGCTTCCGCGCAAAGGTTGGCTTTCCGAACGTCTGCGGGGTTGGTTGCGTTCTTAGCGTCGTTCACATAGTCGTTGTGGGTCTTAAAATACCCGCTTTCCGTTTTGAACCCTTTGCCGTCTTTGGGGGTTTTATCGTAAACACGCTTCTTGGCGACGCTTAGTTGGTGGCTGTCCGGGTCTGCGGTCATCCAGTTGTCGCCGTAGGTTTTCTTGGAATTGTTGACTTTCGCGGTAATGGTGTCTAAGGTGTCTTGGTACTGGCTAACGTAACCGGCCTTTGTGATATCCACCGCGTCAGCCTCTTTCTGCGCCTGTTTCGTATCGTCGGCAATGCTACCGGCAACCTTGTCGTTTTGCAGCGTGACTTTCGTTTCGTAAATTGAGTCAGCCCATGACTGGTATTTTTTAAGCTGCTCAGGCGTACGGGTATTGAACCACGCTTCCTTTGACAGGTCGGGCAGCCTTACCTTGCCGCCTTCCGCTTCAAGCATTGCGATCTTGGCAAGCGCGGCCTTGTCCTGTTCAAGCAAGACAGCCTTGCCCTTGTCCTTTTCGTTTTTGATAGCTGTGGAAATGTCGCTCATGGACGGGACGGGTATGATATGCGGGTATTTGTCCACTTCGCCTTCTTTCACTTTCGGCTTGGCGTTTTCAGTTATGCCTGTGCCGGATACGGCATTGTAAATTTGCGACGCGTGTTTGAATTCAAGGTCATCGGGGTTCCATTCCTTATCGGCCTTGTCGCCGTTTCTATCCGCGACCTTGCCGTATTCGTAGGTCATTAAGCCTTTGGAATTGTAGAACGCGGTGACGGACTGGTTGGACTTGTACGGGTCAACAAATACCTTGTCATACACAATTTCAAGCAAGTTTTCGCCAAGCGACTTTGCGCTGTCTGACTTCTGCGCCTTGTTCGCAATTTGCGTGACGATACCGAATGTCTGGTCTAAGACGTACTGGACACCCATTGGCGTATTGACTACCCCGCCGTATTTCGCAAGAACGCCGCCAAAGTCTGCTATGTTAATTGCCGCTGCAAGGGTTGTCGCAAAAGGTGTAGTTTTCTCGTCTTGGATATCCATATACGCTTTGTGCGCTGTGGCAATGTCGCCGGTATCAATGGCCGCTTTTGCCGCGTCAAGCTGGGTGCGGTATTTCTGCGTGTTCACAATTTCATTGCCCATCCAGTTCACGTTCTTTACGGCGTTGAGTATCGACCCTAAAGCGATCTGGGTTGCTGGCAAGAAGTTTGTCTTTGCCACGTCAAAACCTCTAAGGAACAGCCCGCTCCAGTCGCCGGTCTCGTAGCCTTCCATAATTAAAAGCGGTACGGTTGAAAAGACTGTGCCTACTTCGCGGGCTATCGGTATTTTCACTATCGCGTCTGGCATCATGGAGCTGATAATGGGTATGTCTTTCCCATTGAATGTGATATACCCGTCCATGTAGAACTTGGACAGCTCTTTCCAGTCGTCGTCGCTGGAATGGCTCATCATCCACCTGATACCAAGCGATAGCAAGGTGATCGTCGCCAATGCGTTGGTGTAACGGACACCTTTGTTATCTTCAATTACCCCAGCTCGTACGAATTTGTCAATGCCCTGCAAGGACGCTCTGCCGAATGGGACGAATTTATAGAATATCCTCGCAGCTACGCCATAGCCGGACTTCGCAAAGAATACGGAACTGTCATGGTATTCGTGGACGGCAAGCATACGCTTCTCTGCGTCGGAAAGGTTATGCCCGTATTTCTTTGACTGCGACTTCTGGCGCATTGCCTCGGTTGCAAAGATACTGCCGCCGCGCAGTTGCCTGTTAGCCTGCGCCTGTCTTGGAAGTGCCTCAATAAACTCGTTCATTGCCGACACGCCCATTATCATGCTTTTCCCGATATACCTTGTCATGCCGGCGGCGAAATGGCCTTTGTCGTTTTTAGCCATGGCATAGGCGTATCTTGGACCCATTGTACGCGTGATCTTGTCGTAGTTCGACCGTTCCTGCCGAAAGTCGGAAGTTATTGTGTCATGCCCGCCGCCCATGATATTCGTTTGCGCACGGTTGCCGGTGGGGTTTCGTTTTGACGTTACAATGTCAAAGGCCGCCTTGCCCATTTCAAACGGCATTTCCCAGAACGGTATCTGCGACTGGAACAGGGACGTGGGTATGTCTCTGAGGAAATTGGAAAACGCAAAGACCGGGTTGTAGGCGGTGGTTGTGACGGTGGTAATGTTCTTTATCGCCGCGACTACGTTTAACGCCCGGAGTGCTTCTTCTTCGCTGAGTGCGGAAAGTGCCCTGCCCATATAAGCACCGCCAAGCCCGGACGCTTTTTCATAGTAATGCGCTTCGTGGTTTTCGTCGTAGACCGTTATGATCTTCCCGTCTTGTTCCATGGACTGCTGGAACAGGTCGTCCCTCATGATATCAAAGGCTTCGGTATACCCATGGCCTATAAGCCATGCCGCTTTGTTTTCGGCTGCGTTGTATTGTTCCAAGCCCTCTTCGTTAAGGTTTTCTTTGGCGATCTCGTTATATTTGCCGTTAAGGGTTTCCTTTGCTTTGAGCTTGCGTTCCGCTTCTTTCGCGTCAACCGCTATAAGGTAGTCGGAAATGATCTCGCGGCCAATGTCGCCGCCCCTGTAAACCCTGTCAAGGGCTTTCATCATATTCTGGTGCGTGACGTGGCTTACGATATCCGACGCATACATGAGCAGGGCTTCCATAGGCTCGTACATATCAAGGTCGGAACCGCCGCTACTCGTTTTTTTCATAACGCCTCTGGTGTCTTTGTCAAGCACCCTTCTGATCGGCCAATGGTTCGGGTATATGGACTGCATGGTGTTCCAGTCCTCTATCGAAAGCTCGCCGGTATTCACCATCCACTCTTCCACGAAAGTGTTCTTCCAGCCGTTAAGGGCCTGCTGCGCTTCATGGAAATGCGGGTGCTTGCCTTCTACATTTTTCACCACTTCTCCCGTAAGCTCGAATGTGCGCTTTGAGCCTACGAAATACGCAATTTTCCCGGCAAGTTCTTGAAGCTCGCTGTCAACGTCAAGCTCCTGTACGGTTGGGTCTTTCGCGAATGTGTTCCTGCCGATCTTTTTCCGCTCATACGCTGTCAACGCATTCACGTAAACGCCAAAGAGTTTGTATTCGTCAGGCTCTAATAAAGCTTTCTCGCCGCCCTCCCTCTTTTGGTGCAGGGTGGCAAGCAGACCTTTGACGGGCTTTCCGTCTTTCATGACAACTTCGCCGTTAGGTGTGAACATGACAGGGCCGCTGATAAGGTTCGCTGTACGCTCGGACGGCGTGTATGTCATTTCCGACAGGATAGACATATTGTCAAGCGGGGAAAGCTGGTATTGCCTTGGGTCGCCTTTCTTTAGCCCCTTGTTGTATTTCTTACGCGCCTTGTTGATATCCATTGCGATCTTGTACATGACGGCGTAGCGGTCTACCCAATATGCCCTTAAACCCATATAGCGGTATCCGGCCTTTTTGTAAAGGTTGCTAATGTCGGCAAGCGTGGAATAGGAATGCTTGGTCGGGTTGCTTTGGGCTGCGCTGTGGTTCTGTGACATATCGCGCTCTATCCAGTCGGCGTGATACCACCGCCTAAAGTCCTCGCTCGCGCCTTTGATCTGCTTCATGTACATACCGAAACCGTACAGGCGGTTGATCGTGTCTATGAAGTTTGTGCCGTCGCTGAGTTTCGCAAGCTCCCTTGCAAATTCGGGGTTAAGGACCATGAACCGGACAAGCTCGCCAAAGACTTCTTTTTCGTAGCCGTCTGTCTTTTTGATATACGGCATTTTCTCGCCTATCTCTTTCAGCTTTTCTGCGTATTTCCGCACAATGCCAAATTTCTCGTCAAGCCAATGGCCGATCTCATGCGCGTAGCCGACGATATCGGAATGCCCGAATTTCGCGGTGTCAACGACGTGTACCCTTGGACGGAATTCAGCCCTTGCGTTATTTTCTTCAAGCTGCCCGGTGTGCAGTTCAATGCCAAAGCCATTGCCAAGTTTCTTGATAATATCTTCAAGCGAAATAACCCGCGCGTTCTGCTTCTTTGGCAATGGGATAACGCCTTCGCCCCAGACTTCCCATGCGCCGCCGCCTTCGGCATAGCTCTTTTCCATTTGCAAGCGGCGGTCGGCTTCCAGTTTGTCCTGAGCAAACATATGGTCATAAATTTTCTGCAAGTCGCGCTTAGGTTCCTGCTTGCCTTCGTCCTTGTTCTTTTCGGCAAGCTGTTTCTTTACGCTTTCCTGCGCTTTCGCTATGGACGGGTGCGGTTCTTTAGGGGCTTTCATTTCTTCAAGTTTCGCCCGCGCGATCTTCTGTCCGTCCGGCATTTCCGCATCTGCAAATAAGTGGTCGAATACCTGTCGCATTTCAGGGCTGATCTTCACGCCTAAGTCGTTTGCGGACTTGTAGACTGACCGTATCCATTCCATGAACTGTTTCAGGACGGACTTCATTTCAGGGCTGCCGGTGAATTTCCCTTCGTGGATATACCTCTCAGCCATTCTCGCGAACTGTTCATGCTGTTCGTCAGTTATCTCCTCGCCGTCCTTGATTCCAAGCTCTTTCTTGATCGCTTCCCAACTATCCCTTATTTCTTTCGGGCATTCATCAAACATTACGGCAGTCTGAATGTATTTCAGGAAAGCGTGTCCTAATACCTCATGGATACCGGTCGAAGCGTCTGAACTCTCGAATAGGTTTACGATCATACCCATGTCGTCTTTATTGAATACGATCTCGCCTTTGTCTAATTCTTGATAAAGCCTATCAAGGATTTCGATGGAATTGTCGTCAAAGACCACATAACATTCACCGTCTTTTTTGCCGTCGTATTTAATACCCTTTACCCCGAATTCGTTCAGCTTGCGCGAGGCTTGCTCATCGCCTGTAATTGGTTTCATCCAATTACCTTCGCGGCCTTGTTCCTGGTTAAACAAATCCTTTCCGAGTGCGAGGTAAATATCTCGACCAGTCGCATCGCGCTCTATCGCACCTTCTAACATCCGAAGTTGACTGCGAAGTTGGGATTCTAAATTCTGGCGTTCTCCAATTAAGTCATTCAGTTCTGTGTACGCCCGGTGTCTTTCTTCCAGCGCATCGGAATGCTCTTTGGATATCCGTTGGTAATCTTGATCGGAATTTAGAATTCTTTTCTCATCTTCATTTATGCCATTTGGAAATTCCCCACCTAAGAGATAATCATTTTCGTCGAATTTCCTTCCAAGCAATTCCGATGCTCGCGTTGCGAGATCAACTCTTTTAGCTTCGACGCCATTTGAATGCGCTCGATATATGACACCGGCTACTCTTTCTTTTTGTTCAATATCGGCAATATCGTTTTTGATTTTAGCTTCATCGACATTAACCGCCTCGCGCATAATGCGGTTAAGCGCGCCCTTAACTGCTTCCGGCTGCTCGCTGAATGGAAGCTGTTCATTAAGCATGACTTCATCGGGCGGGATATCAGCGGCGTAGACATTGCCCTGCGCTTCCCGACGCGCCTGTTCTTCTACATCAGCGAAAGCATCGAACAGCGCAGCGGTTTCAATAATATCCGACGCTTCTCCGAGACCGCCAAGATTGCTAATGAACCCATCATTGTTGATAGGCAACGAAATAATGTTCTCATCGACACGTTTTGCGATATCCCACAACGGAACTTCGTCCGGGCTTATATCTTCTTCTTTAGCAATTTCGTTGCGATATTTTT